>OCTX014530600.1_pt1 | contig 32789 bp, 28 predicted proteins | sample 1539691 | NCBI WGS metagenome assembly OCTX01 (sample SAMN02144231, study PRJEB22623) | gut metagenome | biome: sheep rumen | host: Ovis aries | place: New Zealand
GAATATGGCTCTGGAGGAAATTGTGCGAAAGGCTCCGGCTGGGGCGGTATTTAACAATGCAGGACAGATACTGAACCACGAGTTGTATTTTATGCAGTTTAAACCTGCAGGTGAGGCTGTTCAAGGCCCTGAGGGTGCGCTTGCAGCACAGATTGAGAAGCAGTGGGGTAGTGTGGAGGCTTTCAAGGCTGAGTTTGAAGCAAAAGGCGTAGGTCTGTTTGGCTCTGGCTGGGTGTGGCTGTCGGCAGATAGGGACGGTAAGCTGGTGATTACGCAAGAGACGAATGCGGCTAATCCTGTTCAGAAGGGGTTGAAGCCGTTACTGACCTTTGATGTCTGGGAGCATGCCTATTACCTAGATTACCAGAACCGCCGTGCAGCCCATCTCGCTGCCCTTTGGCAGATTGTGGACTGGAAGGTTATTGCTGCGAGGTATAAGTAAGAAGTAAGATGGATCAGGAGACTCGTTGGTTGACAAGATATAATGAGGTGAAAACCTTTATTGAGACCAACCATCGCAACCCGTCTAAATACGTTGACTCTGAACGCGGCCTTAGAAACTGGGTCAAACAGCAAAAGAAGCTCTTGAACGCAGGTGCGCTGGAAGGTCAACGGCTAATGATGTTCAATGAGCTTCTTAGATTAGGGGAGAAATACAAACACGTGAATCAGTACGTTTAGTTTACCGTTTAGTTTTTGGGAAATGCTACGGCTAATGTGAAGATTGGCCGTTTTTCGAAAAAACGAAGTTGAAATTAACTGCGTTGATTTTTGTCATGACTCGGCCATTACAAGCAAGCTTTGATGGCACTTACTGTTCCAAAAATTGAAAATCTTGGGAATTTATGAGAAACTAGGCTTTTTGTTGTTGTATCAATGTGAGAAAGTAGACAGGATATGCCAAAATTGTGAGATACTCGGCAATAATAAAGAAATAAAATTTGAGAATTTCGGCAAAATGTGTATATTGACGCATAGGGTGAACTGAAAAAGATGCGCAAGCGCGATCCTGAATTGAAAATTTAAAAATTGATAGCAAAGGAGATTATCGGGTATATGGAGTCGCTGCGGGATGATGAGCAGCGACAGGTGCTCATGCGGTTCTTCAAGACGGGGCCGGGTGAGTATGGCGAGGGTGATGAGTTCCTGGGCCTGAAGGTGCCGCAGACGCGAAAAGTGGTCAAGGCGGTGGCAAGGGACATTACTCTCGGTGAAATCCCGGAGTTGCTGATGTCGAAATGGCACGAGGTGCGACTATGCGGTTTGCTGATTCTTGTGGACAAGTTCGAAAAACTGGCTACAAAGCGGCTGGAGAACGATACTGAGGCTATAATGAAGCGCGATGAAATCGTGGCAATGTATCTCCAGTATGCAGAGCGGGCAAATAACTGGGATCTTGTGGACTTGACTGCGCATAAGATTCTGGGGCACTGGGTGATGTTGCCAAAGGAGGGCGCTTATAAAAGGCAGGTGCTGGATAATCTTGCTGTCAGTGATAATCTGTGGAAGCAGAGGATGAGCATTGTATGCACGTGGAAGACCTCGCAGATGGGTGATCCTTCGTGGTGCCTGCGCTATGCAGGGATTCACCTGCATCATAAGCATGACTTGATGCACAAGGCTGTGGGCTGGATGCTGCGCGAGATGGGCAAGAGGTGTTCCATGGATCTGCTTCGCGAATTTCTGCGCCTGTATGCTCATGAAATGCCACGTACGATGCTGCGCTATGCCATCGAGAGGATGTCGGAAAGCGAGCGCAAGGAGTGGATGGGTTGTTAGGTTAGTAGCTTAGTAGGTTGACTTCGTCGACCCTCTTAATACTCCCGAAGTTCTGGGACCGTCCCGCAGGGGCAACATCGGTCAAGAGCTTCATGGTCGTCTTGGCGAGCGTTAATAGTTTAATAGTTTAATAGTTTAATAGGTTAATAGTTTAATAGGTTAAGTAGTATGGTTCTGGCATAATGGGTCGGTTTCCCTTGGGGAGGCCGGCTTTTTGTTATGAATTGGTGATTTTGTTTGGAGGATTTGAGAATAACTGTGATAATATTAATGAATTTTTTGGGGATTTGTTAATTGCGTTTAATAGAAAAATTGTATTTTTGTAAAGCAAACTTAATAAAAACGGTTAATAGTTGTAAATCATAGTTTATATGAGTATCAGTAAAGATGTCATAAAACAATGCCTGATCAGTAAGCAGCGAGAGGTGGATGAGGCGGTTATTGTGAACCGTCCAATAGATTTTGAGGAGAATGGCAACTATGTGATAGTTGGCGTGAGACATGCAGGTAAATCGTATCTGCTGTATCAGCGTGTGCGTCAGTTGCAGGCAGCAGGAATGGGATGGGACGAGATATTGTTTGTGGACTTTGAGGATGAGCGCCTGGCAGAATTTCAGACGGAGGATTTCAACAGTCTTCTGGAGGCTCATCTGGAACTGTATGGCAAGAAGCCGGTGGTTTTTCTGGACGAGGTACAGAACATACCGCACTGGGACAAGTTCGTGCGTCGCTTGGCTGATGCGAAATACAGGGTTTATGTGACGGGCAGCAATGCGAAGATGCTGAGCAAGGAGGTGGCAACTACGCTGGGCGGGCGGTTCTTTATCTATGACGCGTATCCATATTCGTTCAGTGAATATCTGGCTGCACTGCAGGTGGAACTGAAGGAGCATTGGGAGTATGACACTATACAGAGGAGCGAAGTGAAGCGGCATCTGAACGAGTATTTCTATTATGGTGGTTTGCCCGAAATACTGTCGTTTAAGAACAAGCGGGCGATGTTGTCAAGTCTGTATCAGAAGATTTATCTGGGTGATATCTGTGCACGAAACAATATTAAGAACGACAGGGTTCTGAACATCCTGATCAAGAAGATGGCGGAGAGCGTAAGGCAGCCGTTGTCGTTTAACAGGCTGAAGAACGTTATAGTTGCAACGGGGTCGCCTATAAGTGTGCCTACTACTATAGACTATGTGGCTTATGCCGCTGACAGTTGGCTGATATTGCCTATGGAGAACGAGGTGGGTAAGCTGACAGAAAAGGAAACGCAGAAGAAATATTATTTCATAGATAATGGATTGCTGAACTTGTTCTTGATGAATGCGGAAACGTCGCTGTTGGAGAATATGGTGGCGGTGGAACTGTGCAGGCGGTACGGGAAGACGAATGTGCTTTATCTGAATGTAGATAAGGAGATAGACTTCATAGTGCCAGAGAGAAAAATGGCTATACAGGTATCGTACAGTATTGCTGACCAGGTGACAAGGGATCGTGAGATGCAGCCATTGGTAAAATATGCCAAGGCGCACAGGGACTGGAACTGCATGCTGATAACATATGATGAGGAGGGCGTGGAACAGGGAGTACCTGTAGTGCCGGTTTGGAAGTGGTTGTTGGGTTGTTAGGTTGACTTCGTCGACCCTCTTTATACTTCCGAAGCTCTTGGCGAGCGTTAATAGATTAAGTTTTGGAAATAAAGTGATAAAAAAGTCTGTCATTTGCAGGATTATATATATATTTGTGCGGTGAATATAATAAAAAAGAGGATAATAATATGTCAGTATTTAAAGACAAGACGCTGCTGATTACTGGTGGCACGGGTAGTTTTGGTAACGCAGTGTTGAACCGTTTCCTGAGGACTGATATCGGTGAAATCCGCATTTTCAGCCGCGATGAGAAGAAGCAGGACGACATGCGTCACGATTTCCAGGTACGTATGCCTGAGGTAGCCAACAAGATCAAGTTCTACATTGGCGACGTACGCAACAAGAGCACCCTGAAATACGCCATGAAGGGCGTCGACTATGTATTCCACGCAGCAGCACTGAAACAGGTACCCAGCTGCGAGTTCTTCCCCATGGAAGCAGTCAAGACCAACGTGATAGGCACCGACAACACACTGGATGCAGCCATCGACGCAGGCGTCAAGTGCGTGATATGCCTCTCCACCGACAAGGCAGCATACCCAATCAACGCAATGGGCATCACCAAGGCAATAGAGGAGAAGATAGCCGTTGCCAAGAGCCGCATGAGCGGCGACACCAAGATATGCTGCACCCGCTACGGCAACGTAATGTGCTCCCGCGGCAGCGTCATCCCCCTGTGGATAGACCAGATCCGCAAAGGCAACCCAATAACCATCACCGAGCCCAGCATGACACGCTTCATCATGTCCCTGGAAGAAGCAGTGGACCTGGTACTATTTGCTTTCGAGAACGGCAAGAACGGCGACATACTGGTACAGAAGGCCCCGGCCTGCACCATCCAGACACAGGCAGAAGCTGTGGTAGAGCTTTTCAAGCATCAGGCACCCAACGACCCGGAGATCCGTGTGATAGGCATCCGTCATGGCGAGAAGATGTACGAGACGCTGCTGACCAAGGAAGAGGCTGCAAAGGCAATCGACATGGGCAATTTCTATGCAGTGCCAGCTGACAACCGTGACCTCAACTACGACAAGTACTTCAAGGACGGTGACACCAAGCGTGCCACCATCGAGGAGTTCAACAGCAACAACACCCGCCGCCTGGACCTGGAGGAGACTAAGGAGAAGATTGCTAGTCTGGAATACATCCAGAATGAGCTTAATGGCATTCCCAACTTAGTTTAGAGTTTAAGGAGTTTAATGGTTTAAAAAGTTTAAGGTGGCTGCGGTTAAAGACTTTGAGGAGTTAAAATCAAGCGATATCACTGGTGCGAAGTACAAGCCTTAAACTCCTAAACATCTAAAACATTTTAAACTATTTCAGAATGAAGATATTAGTTACTGGTGCGAAAGGGTTTGTAGGGAGGAATCTCTGCGCGAACCTGCGCAATATACAAGAAGGTAAGGACAGGAGGTTTCCTGAGCTGAGTATCGAGACTGTCTTTGAATATGACCTGGATTCTACTCCAGAAGAGTTGGATCAGTGGTGTAGGGATGCGGACTTTGTGTTCAACCTGGCGGGTGTGAACCGTCCGCAGAACCAGGAGGAATTCATGCAGGGCAACTTTGGCTTTGCCAGCACGTTGCTCAATACCTTAAAGAAATATGGCAACCATTGTCCGGTGATGCTTTCAAGCTCTCAGCAGGCAAGCCTGACAGGCCGTTTCGGGAACAGCGAATACGGCCGCAGCAAGAAGGCGGGTGAGGATTTGTTCCTGGACTACGAAAGGGACTACTTGAAGCAGCCCCCCACCAACTCCCCCCTCAGTGGGGAGAGCGAGAACCCTCCCTTGAGAGGAGGGAAGGGAGGGGCTCCCCGTGTACTAATCTACCGCTTCCCGAACCTGTTTGGCAAGTGGTGCCGTCCCAACTACAACAGCGCCGTGGCTACATTCTGCAATGCTTTTGCGAACGACCTTCCATATACAGTAAACGACCCCAGCGTGGAGCTGGAGCTGCTATACATCGACGACCTTGTGGACGAGATGATTGCCTGCCTACTTGGCGAGGAACACCGCTGCGAATTTGATGGATTGGAAGTCATTCCCTCCCCTAAAGGGGGAGGCCAGGAGGGGGCCTACTGTTATTGCCCGATCACTCATAAAGTGACCCTGGGCGAGATAGTGGAGCTGCTGAAGAGTTTTACCGAGCAGCCCAAGACCCTGATGATCCCTGAGATTCCTGCCGGCAGCTTTGCCAAGAAGCTGTACAGCACCTACCTGAGCTACCTGCCGTACGAAAAGGCGGCCTTCCCGCTCAAGATGAACGTGGACGACCGTGGCTCGTTTACAGAGTTGGTTCATACGCTGAATGCGGGGCAGGTTTCGATCAATATCTCGAAGCCGGGTATAACAAAGGGACAGCACTGGCATAATACCAAGTTTGAGCAGTTCATCGTGGTCAAGGGTCACGGTCTGATTCAGCAGAGATGCATCAGCCCCCTCCCGCCCTCCCCCTCAAGGGGAGGAGAAGAGCCGTGGAATACGGCAGATCCTACGTTGTATGAGGAACTGAAAGAAAAGGCTGAAAGTATGCGGAAGAATCCTACGGAGGCAGAATCTGCTTTATTGGAGATGCTGAGAGGGAAAAACCTTGATGCGAAGTTCCGCAGACAGCATATCATAGGTGACTATATTGTGGACTTTGTATGTTTGGATAAACAGTTGGTTGTTGAGCTGGATGGTGGTTATCACAATGACCCCGAACAAAAGGAGCTTGACAGACAAAGGACTAACTTTCTACGGTCAAAGGGCTTCAGTGTACTTCGTTTCACCAACGAAGAAGTACTGGGTAACACCAACGAAACTCTGACCGTCATTAGTAATGCCTTGAAGTACCTCCCCCTTGAGGGGGGAATAGAGGGGGGCTGTTGGTTCGTCTCTGGCGACCACATCCAGGCTGTCCACATGCTTCCTGGCTATACGCACAATATCATAAACTTGAGTGACACGGAGGATTTGGTGACGGTAATGTATTGTAACGAGATATTCAATCCTAATAAACCAGATACATTCTTTGAGAAAGTGTAGGTCACACAGATTTCACAGATTTCACAGATTACACAGATAATATTTGATACCCAACCCTCTTAGATATTGATGATTAGTTCTCTTTTACATGAGTGTCCTTAAAAGCGAGCTTTCAGATACACTTTAGAAAAATAGAACCTTTGCTCTTCGCAAAGCAGTATTCAATACTGTCATCAGTATCACCAAGAAGAATCCGTGCTATCCGTGGTATCTGTGTGAGATAACGATAATATGACTAACAACGAGCTGACATACGAAATTCGAGGAGCTATATTTGACGTTTACAACGAATTGGGTCCAGGTTTACTGGAGTCGGTTTATGAAGAAGCCTTAGTTTTTGAGCTCAAAGAACGTGGATTGAAGGTAGAACGCCAGATGGAGGTTCCTATTCGGTACAAAGGTAATGAGCTCAAAACACCTCTACGACTGGATTTGCTCATCGAGAATACCATTATCGTAGAGCTAAAGTCAGTCGAAGAGATGAAGCCGGTGTTTGCAAAACAACTGCTTACATATTTAAGGCTTCTTGATAAACGTGTAGGGTTGTTGGTAAACTTCTCTGCAAATAATATACGAGAGGGAATAACACGTATTGTGAATTAAAATCTGTGCTATCCGTGGTATCTGTGTGAGAAAAAAGTATTTAAACAAAATTTTAATTTGATATGGCTGAATTTAAGAATAACGGGAAGTTGAAACTTCTCATTATAGTAGGAACCAGGCCGGAAATAATCCGCCTTGCTGCAGTGATTAACGAGTGCCGCAAGTATTTTGATACATTGCTGGCACATACCGGTCAGAACTACGACTACAACCTGAACGGGGTGTTCTTCAAGGACCTGAAGCTTGCAGATCCGGATGTTTACATGGAGGCAGTGGGTAATGACCTGGGAGAAACGATGGGCAACATCATTGCAAAGAGCTACCAGCTGATGGTTGAAGTCAAGCCGGATGCCGTTCTGGTACTGGGTGACACGAACAGCTGTCTGAGCGTAATAGGTGCCAAGCGCCTACATATTCCCATCTTCCACATGGAAGCCGGCAACCGCTGCAAGGACGAATGCCTGCCCGAGGAAACCAACCGCCGCATCGTGGACATAATCAGCGACGTGAACCTGGCATACAGCGAGCACGCCCGCCGTTATCTGGCGGACACAGGCCTGCCCAAGGAGCGCACATACGTAACCGGCAGCCCTATGGCTGAAGTACTGCACAAGAACCTTGATGCAATCAAGGCCTCAAACATCTTAAACACCTTAAACCTTAAACCGCAGAATTATATTCTGCTCTCTGCCCACCGCGAGGAGAACATCGACACCGAGAAGAACTTCACGTCGTTATTCAATGCCATAAACGAGATGGCAGCAAAGTACGACATGCCAATCCTGTACAGCTGCCACCCGAGGTCCAGGAAGAGACTGGAGGCAAGCGGCTTCCAGCTGGATCCACGCGTAATACAGCACGAGCCCCTGGGATTCCACGACTACAACTGCCTGCAGATGAACGCCTTCGCCGTAGTGAGCGATAGCGGAACCCTGCCCGAGGAATCCAGCTTCTTCACCTCGGTAGGACATCCCTTCCCCGCAGTGTGCATACGTACCAGCACCGAGCGTCCGGAAGCCCTGGACAAGGGTTGCTTTGTACTCTCGGGCATCGACACCAAGGGCCTGCTGCAGAGTGTGGACGTGGCTGTTGAACTGATAAGGAACGGCCAGTATGGCATCCCTGTTCCCGACTACGTGGACGAGAACGTAAGCACCAAGGTGGTACGTATAATCCAGTCTTATGTAGGCGTGGTGAACAAGATGGTATGGCGTAAGTAGACTGCTGAAAAAGCATATTTTTCACTGGCTTAGTAAAAAAACTTATGAAAAAGTTTGGCTGTTTTGTAAAAACGTCATAACTTTGTGTCCGAATTCAAAAAGACTGCTTCAGTAGCTCAGTTGGTTAGAGCACATGACTGTTAATCATGGGGTCGTTGGTTCAAGCCCATCCTGAAGCGCAAACGAGAGCCTGCCAATACAAAACGGTGGGCTTTGTTTGTAAAATATCCGCGTGCACGCATACGCAAGACCATGGTAAAGAAGACCGAGAAGATAATTGACTCACTGCGTTCTGTCCTTTTCCCCGAATTCTACGGGGGAGGAGTCAGCAGCGAGATGTTTTATGCCCAATTGCTTGAATGTGTTCCTGCCGCTGAGGCGAGGGAGCTGACAGACTTTGTCCCGGAACTGAAGAGGATGCTGGATATGGACATCGAGGCCGCGTATAACGGTGATCCGGCAGCAGAGTCGCTGGACGAGATAGTTTGCTGCTATCCTGTTATAAAGGCCCTGATTAACTACAGGTTTGCCCATCGTATGCTGGAACTGGGCATAAAGATGATACCGCGTATAATAACCGAGCTGGCGCATTCGGAAACGGGAATAGACATCCATCCCGCTGCTACCATCGGGCATCATTTCACGATAGACCACGGTACCGGTGTCGTAATAGGTGCGACCTGTATAATTGGCAATTATGTAAAGTTGTACCAGGGCGTGACATTGGGTGCCAAGAGCTTCCCTCTGGATGACCACGGGCATCCCATCAAGGGTATTCCCAGACATCCGATACTGGAGGATAATGTGATAATCTACTCGAATGCCACGGTACTGGGCAGGATAACTATCGGTAAGGGAACTGTCATCGGAGGTAACCTGTGGGTAACGGAGAGTACACGCCCCGGGGAGCAGATAGTACAGGCACGCAAGCGCAAGACGAGCATCCGTCAGACATTGATTAACCCGGACGACTGCGGGATGCTGTAAATTTAGAAATATAATTGAGATTCAGAATAAATGGAATTTGAACTTATTGCTAAGACTTTTCAGGGTCTTGAGCCAGTGTTGGCAGCTGAGTTGACAGAGCTTGGCGCCAATAATATACAGATAGGACGCCGTATGGTGTCCTTCGTTGGCAATAAGGAACTGATGTACCGTGCCAATTTCCAGTTGCGTACGGCTATCAGGATACTGAAACCCATCAAGCATTTCCGTGCTACTACGGCAGAGGAGGTGTACGATGCAGTAAAACAGGTTGACTGGACCGAATATCTTACCAACGATACGACATTTGCAGTGGACAGCGTGGTGTTCTCAAACGAATTCCGCCACTCGAAGTTTGTTGCATACAAGGTGAAGGATGCGATTGTCGACCAGTTCCGTGAAAAGACGGGGGACCGTCCCAATATCAGACTTGTCAACCCGGATATACAGCTGCATATCCACATAGCGGAGTACGACTGTACCTTGGCTCTTGATTCGTCCGGCGAAAGCCTTCACCGTCGCGGGTATCGTCAGGAGTCGGTCGAGGCTCCCCTGAACGAGGTTCTGGCAGCAGGTATTATCCTGCAGACGGGGTGGCGTGGTGAGTGCGACCTGATAGACCCGATGTGCGGCAGCGGCACTATACCTGTCGAGGCTGCGCTTATTGCCCGTGGCATAGCACCGGGTGTTTTCCGCAAGGAGTATGCTTTCGAGAAATGGCCTGATTTCGATCCGGATCTGTTCAGCGCGATATATGACGATGACAGCCGCGAGCGTCCTTTCGACCATCATATCTATGGCTACGACAACAACCGCCAGGCTGTTGCCATTGCGACGAAAAATGTTAGGGCGGCTGGTCTCTCCAAGGAGATTACTATCGATTTCAAGGATTTCAAGGATTTTGTACAGCCAAGGGAGAAGAGCATAATAATCACGAACCCGCCTTACGGAGAGCGTATTTCCGCTCCGGACCTGCTGGGCCTTTACAAGATGATTGGCGAGCGCCTGAAGCATCAGTTCGTCGGCAACGACGCGTGGATTCTGAGCTATCGCGAGGAGTGTTTCGAGGCTATCGGACTGAAGCCGTCATTGCGCACACCCCTGTTTAACGGGGCTCTGGAATGTGAGCTGAGAAAGTACCGTATGTTTGACGGACGTTTTAACGATATGCGTGCAGGCGGCGGGGATATAAAGAGTGCACGTGAGCGTAACATGATGGCTCAGAAGCACCGCTTCCGCCAGCATCGTGATTTCAAGACACGTTTGGGCGAGGAGCCCGTTTCACGCGAGAACAGGAGACCCAGCCGCCCGGGCAGGAAGGATTTTGAAGTAAAAAAGGAAAGATAGCGCTATGTGTAACAGGATTAAGGCTTTATTGGTATTTTGTATGATTTTGTCAATGTCAGCTATGGCACAGAACAAGCAATTTACTTTGGACGAGTTACTGGGAGGCGGTGACAGCTATTGGGAGCTGAGGCCGGAGAACATATACACGGGATGGTGGGGCGATATACCATTCAGGACATCCGTCGAGGGTGTTACCGAGATGAATACGGGCAACACGCTGTGTACGGTCGAAGGCATAAACCAGAAGCTGGGCGAGAAGGTGGCCTTCAGCGGGCATAACCTGACATTCCCCTATGCGGACAAGGCCATAGTCGACTTTTACAAGGGCTTGCGCCATATCCAGATGAATTTTGAGAATGCGGAGAAGGTGCTGGACGTAACATTGCCCACAGGTGCAATCAATCAGGATTTCAACAAGGTTTCACGCAATACTGCTTTCTGTATCCAGGGTAATCTGTATGTCATGACGGCCGACGGCAGGCAGATTGCAGTCAGTCAGGACGGCAGTGTGGACGGCAGCGAGGACATCGTATACGGATGGAGCGTACACCGCGATGAATTCGGTATCCACAAGGGTACGTTCTGGTCTCCGGACGGCAAGTACCTGGCATATTACCGCATGGACCAGTCGATGGTACCAAGCTATCCCCAGGTGGATATACATCCCCAGAAGGACTACAAGGGCGAGAACGGCTCGCGTATAGCTACTACATACGCATGCCACTATCCGATGGCGGGCGAGAAGAGCCACATTGTAAAGGTAGGCGTGTTCAATGTAGAGACTGGCGGGAACGTATGGCTTGAGCTGGAGGGCGATCCCGAGGATTACCACACGAACATCTCCTGGTCACCCGACTGCAGGACGATTTATATCTTTGAGCTGAACAGGGACCAGAACGACATGCGCCTTGTTTCCTACGATGTTGCAACAGGCAAGTCCATCAGGACCATACTGCAGGAATGTGACAAGCAGTATGTCGAGCCTATGAATCCATTGGCTTTCCTGCCATGGGACGATACGAAGGCTGTGATGCATAGCCAGCGTGACGGGTACAACCACCTGTATCTGCTGGACGTAAGGAGCGGAAACGTAAGGCAGCTGACACGCGGCAACTGGGTAGTGCAGAAATTCGTAGGTTTCAATACCGTGTCCAAGAGCCTGATTTACCTGAGCAACGAGGCAGACCCGCGTACATCGTGCCTGTACAGCGTCAGGACCAGCGGTGGCAGGCGCACACTGATAGGAAAGGCCGAGGGCGTATGCTACAATGCATTGCTCAACGGCAGCGGAACGCAGGTTATACAGTGCTATACTGCTCCGGATGTCCCTCGCAGCATAAACCTGCTGAGTACGACAACGGGCAAGGGACAGAACCTGTTGACGGCTGCTGATACGTGGAAGGAGGCAGGATATGCTGTTCCCCAGTTCAGGAGCGGCAGCATCAAGGCGGCAGACGGCAAGACGGACCTCTATTACCGCATGGTATTGCCTGCAGACTTTGATGAGACAAAGAAATATCCCACGGTCGTATACGTATATGGCGGTCCTCATGCACACCTTGTTCAGTCCAGCTGGCATTGGGACAGCCGCGGCTGGGAGACATACATGGCACAGAAGGGCTATATAACATTCATCCTGGACAGCCGTGGCAGCGAATGGCGCGGGCGTGCCTTCGAGCAGGTTACGTTCCGTCAGCTTGGATGCGTGGAGCGCGAGGATCAGTTCAAGGGTGTCGAGTACCTGAAGTCCCTGCCGTACGTGGATGCCGGCAGGATAGGCGTGCACGGATGGAGCTTCGGTGGATATATGACAATAAACATGATGCTCACTTATCCCGAGACGTTCAAGGTGGGTGTTGCCGGAGGTCCGGTAATAGACTGGAACTATTACGAGGTTATGTACGGCGAGCGATATATGGACACTCCTCAGCAGAACCCCGAGGGGTACGAGAAATGCAACCTGAGAAACCGTGCCGGAGACCTGAAGGGACGCCTGCAGCTGATTATCGGATACAACGATCCTACGTGCGTACCGCAGCACACGCTGTCCTTCATCCGTGCATGCGAGGATGCGGGCACGCAGCCTGATTTCTTCCTCTATCCCGGAGGCGAGCACAACATGTACGGACGTGATGCCGTTCACCTGCACGAGAGAATTACACGCTATTTCGAAGATTATCTGAAATAATATGGGATACAGAGTATTACTGCTCGGCTCTGGTGGCCGGGAACACGCTTTGGCATGGAAGATTGCCCAGAGCCCGAAGACCGATAAACTGTTTATTGCTCCCGGCAATGCCGGTACATCGTCGGTTGGCGAGAATGTCGCAGTCAAGGCAGATGACTTTGATGCAATCAGGATGCTGTGCCTGAATGAATCCATAAACATGGTTGTCGTCGGTCCCGAGGATCCACTGGTCAAGGGCATATATGACTATTTCAAGGCGGATGCCGGACTTGCAGGCATACCGGTCATAGGTCCATCGAAGGCTGGTGCCACGCTAGAGGGCAGCAAGGATTTCGCCAAGGGCTTCATGCAGCGCCACAACATACCCACGGCTGCCTATCGTACCTTTACCGGTGAGACCCTTCAGCAGGGAAAGGAATTCCTGCGTACCCTGAGCGCACCTTATGTGCTGAAGGCTGACGGGCTGTGTGCTGGGAAGGGCGTGCTGATACTGGATTCGCTTGATGAGGCTGAGAGGGAGTTGGAACAGATGCTGGGCGGAATGTTCGGCAATGCTTCCAGCCGTGTCGTAATAGAGGAGTTCATGAGTGGTATCGAGTGTTCGGTGTTCGCGCTTACGGACGGCAATGACTATGTAATTCTTCCCGAGGCAAAGGACTACAAGCGCATAGGCGAGGGTGATACGGGACTGAATACAGGAGGTATGGGAAGCGTAAGCCCTGTTCCGTTTGCCGACAGAGAGTGGATGCAGAAGGTTGAGGACCGCATTGTGCGTCCCACTGTAGAAGGACTCAAGGCTGAGGGAATCGAGTACAAGGGTTTTATTTTCTTCGGTCTGATAAACGTGGACGGCAATCCCAAGGTTATCGAATACAACGTGCGTATGGGAGACCCTGAGACGGAGACGGTAATGCTGCGTATCAAGAGCGATATAATGGATCTGTTCGAGGGAGTTGCGACAGGCACACTTGCAGCCAGAAAAATTGAATTCGACCCGCGCAGTGCCGTTTGCGTAATGCTTGTCAGCGGGGGCTATCCCGGCACTTATCGCAAGGGACTTGTCATTTCGGGTATTGACAGTGTCGGTGGAAGCATGGTTTTTCATGCCGGCACTACAGTCAAGGACGGAAATGTCGTAACCAACGGAGGACGTGTGATAGCCGTCAGTTCGTATGGGCAGAGTCTGAGTGAGGCGCTGGAAAAGAGCATGGGCGAGGCTGCCAAGATAGAATTCGAGGGGAAGTATTTCCGCCGTGACATAGGACAGGATTTATAGTACGATTTCTGCTAACAGGTAAATTGTGAGGAACAGCCGTCTACAAAACCGAATCAGCGAAAGCGCCTTTACCCTGCCTGTATGCGCACTCGTCGCAATTGTGCTATGGCCCTTCAGGTGCAATCCTGTGTCTTTTGCCATGGGCAACGGAACGCTTGCATCCCTGCTACTGGCGGCTATTACCACTTATCTGGTGATGGAAACCAACAGTGCCAACAATCTGTTGCGTGTACGCTCGCAAATGATACCGGTAGTATGGGTGATGGGCATATCCATGATGACGTTTGCCCATGACATGTCCGTGACATGGCTGGCAGTCCCTCTGATAGCGTCCAGTCATTACCTGCTGTTCAAGACGTACCAGAAGCATCATCCCGTTAACTGTTCGTTTCACACGTTCTTCCTGCTCGGTACGTCAATACTGCTTATTCCGCAGCTGTATATACTGGTACCGTTGTATTTCTGGTATATGGCTGTGTTCATGCGTTGCCTTTCATGGCGTACATTCTGGGCAGGTCTCATAGGGCTTACCCTTCCGGCATGGTTCCTGGCAGGATGGTGTGTGGTGGCGGGCAATTTCGAGGCGATTGCAAACGTGTTGCTGACTATTGCCGATCCGCAGCCCTTAAATATGGACAACTACACACCGTATCTGTCAAAACATAACGTGCAGACATTGACGTGGCTATTTGTCACATTTGTCTCGTTCGTTGCGACGGTGCACTATCTGCGGACTTATTTCAACGACAAGATCCGTACCCGGATGTATCTTTACATATACGTAATGCAGATTGCTGCGGTATGGCTGTTGCTGCTATGGCAGCCCGACCTGTACAACCTGCTTATGCCCCTGCTGATGCTATGCTCATGTACGATAATTGCGCATTTCTTCGCATTGACGGGCTCCATTATCAGTAATCTGTTCTTTGTGCTTTCGGTCTTAGCCCTGGGTGCACTGACATCAATCAACATGGGACTATGGAAGCTATAATGGATATTCTGGAAGGTTACGGGTACTGGGGGATGACCATTGCCGCATTCCTGGCAGGAAGTGTATTCCCGTTCAGCAGCGAGGCCGTAATGGTAAGCCTGCAGCTTGCGGGCCTGGAGCCGTGGGCGCTGTTTCTGTCCGCCTCTGTGGGAAATGTAGCAGGCAGCATGTTCAACTACTATGTAGGTACGCTTGGCAGATTGGAGTGGATTGAAAAATACCTGCATATAAGGCGCGAGAAGGTCCTCAGGGCCCAGGCGTGGATGGAAAACCGGGGTGTGTGGATGGGAACGCTGTGTTTCCTGCCCATCATAGGCAGTGCGCTGAGTGTCGCCCTGGGCTACATGAGGGCAAATCCGTACAAGTCTTTTATTGCCATATCAATAGGCAAGACGACAAGATATGCAGTTCTGATACTGGTGACATACTATCTGCAGAACTGACCGCGATAAAACTGAAAATAAAAAGAAGGAATCAATAATTAAAACAAACTCAAATGAAACAGTTCAGACTGATTGACACCCTGATGGGCTGGCTGACATTCGGTATTGCTGCATTCGTATATTGCAGCACCATCGAGCCTACTGCCAGTTTCTGGGATTGTCCCGAGTTCATCACCACAGCATACAAGCTGGAGGTAGGACATCCGCCAGGCGCACCGTTCTTCATGCTTACGGCAAACCTCTTTACCCAGTTGGTAAGCGACCCGGCACTTGTTGCCAAGATGGTTAATATGATGAGTGCGCTGTTCTCTGCAGCATGTATCATGTTCCTGTTCTGGAGCATTAGTCACCTTACACGCAAACTGGTTGGCGAGGACGGGCAGGTCAAGACCCTGGCTCAGTGCATAACGGTCGAGGCGGCAGCCCTGACCGGAGCATTGGTATACACCTTCTCGGACACTTTCTGGTACTCTGCCGTAGAGGGTGAGGTATATGCCTATTCGAGCCTGTTTACCGCAGTTGTATTCTGGCTTATGCTCAAATGGGAGGATCATGCCGACGAGCCTCACAGCGACCGTTGGATTATACTGATATCTTACCTTACGGGGCTGAGCATCGGTGTGCATCTGCTCAACCTGCTCTGCCTGCCTGCACTGGTGCTTATATGGTACTACAGGAAATACCAGCATCCAACGCTCAAGGGCAGTATCATTGCCCTGATAGGCAGTTTCGTGCTTATTGCTGCTGTGCTGTACGGCATAGTACCGGGCATTGTAAAGGTTGGCGGATGGTTCGAGCTGTTGTTCGTAAACCAGTTGGGCATGTCCTTCAACTCGGGAATGTATGTTTACATAGCCCTGCTGATAGTTGTCGTGCTGACTGCAATATATGCTACAGTCAGGGCTAATAGTACGACCGGGGATGATGTCGCGAAGGTCAGGATGCGTTCGTTTGCCAACATCGCATTCGTTGCCAGCATAGGCATGCTGGGTATTCCGTTCTACGGATACGGATGGTCCAGCGTCCTGATAGGTGTATTGGTCATTGCCGTCATCCTGGCGATACTGTTTATCCGTCAGAACGGACAGTATATGATATCGACACGCCTGATGAATACGTCGCTTCTGTGCATGCTGATGATAATGATTGGTTACAGCTCCTATGCAGTAATCGTCATCCGTTCGTCTGCAAACACACCTATGGACCAGAACTCGCCCGAGGATATCTTCACTCTGGGTAGCTATCTGAGCCGTGACCAGTATGGCGACCGTCCCCTGCTGTATGGTAATCCGTATTCGGCACCTGTTGCAATGAAGGTCCAGGGCGAATACTACGTGCCTGTTGCCGAGGAGGGTGCTCCGGAATACCAGCGCGTGGAAAAGCGCGATTCCACCGAACCGGACAGGTACGAGCTGATTGGTCACAAGCAGAAATACGTATATACGTACAACATGCTTTTCCCGCGTATGTACTCGGACCGTCATGCCAAGGCGTACGAGGACTGGATGGGTGGCATCAAGGGAAATACGGTTGAGATCGAGCGTGCCGGGGAGAGGCATCAGATCAAGGTTCCCACATTCTTCGAGAACATCTATTTCTTCATGTCCTATCAGGTTAACTTCATGTACTGGCGATACTTTATGTGGAATTTCTCAGGCCGTCAGAACGACATTCAGGGCAATGGCGAACTGGAGCATGGAAACTGGCTCACCGGTATTCCGTTCATCGACAATATGCGTCTGGGTGACCAGAGCCTGCTGCCTACCGAGCTGAAGAACAACAAGGGACACAACGTATTCTATGCCCTGCCGCTGATACTGGGACTTATAGGTTTCTTCTGGCAGGTGAACAAGCGCTCGAAGTACAACGGCGTGATGGTAGACGAGGGTGTCAAGCAGTTCTGGGTGGTATTCTTCCTGTTCTTCATGACGGGTCTGGCAATCGTCATATACCTGAACCAGACACCCATGCAGCCGCGTGAACGTGACTATGCCTATGCGGGCTCGTTCTATGCCTTTGCCATCTGGTGCGGATTGGGCGTTGCCGCAATCAGCGACATGCTCAGCAACAGCATCCTGCGCAACCGCGCCCTGGCAAGTGCTGTAATCAGCTGTGCCTGCGTGCTTGTTCCTGTTCAGATGGCCTCGCAGACATGGGACGACCATGACCGCAGTGCAAGATATACCTGCCGTGATTTCGGACAGAACTATCTGCAGTCCCTGGACAAGGGCAGTTATCCCATCATCTTCACAAACGGTGACAACGACACCTTCCCGCTGTGGTATAACCAGGAGACAGAGGGCTTCCGTACGGATGCACGTGTATGTAACCTCTCGTACCTGCAGACGGACTGGTACATCGACCAGATGAAGCGTCCTGCATACGACTCGCCTTCAGTGCCCATCTCATGGAAGCGCATCCAGTATGTATCGGGCACACGCGAGGGAGTACAGGTACGTCCGGGTACCATAGAGCAGGTAATGGAATATTACAAGAACGAGCCCGAGGTACTGCGCGAGCTTCTTGGCGACAACCCATACGAGCTGAAGAACATCATCGACAAGTGGATACTGAACGACAATCCTGATTTCCAGATTATCCCCACAGACTCCATTGTCATGACGGTCGACAAAGAGGCTGTCAGGAAGAGCGGAATGATGATTGCTGCCGACTCTATACCCGATGTAATGCACATCAGCCTCAAGGGCAAGCGTGCTATATACAAGAGCGAGCTGATGATATACGAGATGCTGTGCCGCACCAACTGGACACGACCCCTCTATATTGCATGCACGGTAGGCTCGGACAACTACGGTTCCTTGGGCAATAATTTCGTACGCGAGGGCCTTGTTGACCGCATTACGCCGTTCAACACAGCAGCCAGCGGCCGCACAATAGATACGCGCAGGATGTATGACAACCTGATGACCAAGTTCCATTTTGGCGGTATCAGCAATCCCGACATCTATCTCGACGAGACCATACTGCGCATGTGCTACACACACAGGCGTCTGTTTGCAACTCTTGCCAAGCAGCTCCTGGCCGAGGGTGAGGCCAATCTCGCGCTCAAGGTTGTGGAACGTGCAGCCAAGGCAATACCTGCTACTACTGTTCCGCACAGCTACATCAGCGGCAGTATGGATCTTGCCAATGCATGGCTTGTACTGGGATATAAGGAGAAGGCCGAGACGATTATCCTGGACCTTGCACGCAACGCCAGCGAATACCTTGCATGGTACGCATCTCTCAGCCCCAGGATGAGGAGCATGTCCCAGCAGGACATCATGTACAGCCTGTATCAGCTGAACAATGCAACCGAGGCGCTGCGCGGAGCTGACTCATCCAAGGCCGAGGAATATACTCGCAAGCTGGACATGTACACGGGAATCTTCCAGAACCTCCTGTACGAATAGGCATGTTCATCGAGCGTCCTGGGACCCTCTTGCGGCGGATCTATCCGCAGGCATTATGGAGAATGAACCATCGTCAAAGGTCTGTCTTTCTGACCTTTGACGATGGTCCTATTCCACAGGCAACGCCGTTCATACTTGACATCCTGGATAAATTCGGCATAAAGGCCACCTTTTTCATGGTAGGCGAGAACGCCGTCCGCTATCCGCATCTTCTGGACGAGGTCCGAAGGCGGGGCCATAGGGTAGGGAACCATAGCTACAACCATCTGGGTGGATTCCAGTCCTTCAGCAGGCAATACATTGCCAACGCAAGGAAGGCTGAGGAAATACTGCAGACAGGCAAACTGTTCCGTCCCCCTCACGGATGGATGAGCCCCATACAATACCGCCGGATGCTTGCCGACTCGTGGCGCATAGTCATGTGGGACGTCCTCTCCAGGGACTATAGCAACACTGTCAGCCCCGACATGATGTTTGACAATGTCCGCAGGTACACCCGTCCCGGCAGCATCATAACATTCCATGACAGCCTAAAGAGTATCGACAAGCTCCGCATCATCCTCCCCGACATCATCACCTGGCTCAAATCCCAGGGCTACACCTTTGAAGTGTTAGGTGATACGGATTAATGGAATTATGAATTGTGCATTAACAATTATGAATTAAGAAATGCTTTCCCCCTATCTCAAACCGGAAACCGTTGAAGCAGGCTGTGACGAAGCAGGACGCGGATGCCTTGCAGGGCCGGTATTTGCAGCAGCCGTAATTCTGCCGCCTGACATTTGCGACAGATGTCCTGACCTGGCAATGGGACTGAATGACTCCAAGCAGCTGACGGAGAAGCAGCGGTACGCACTTCGCGAACTGATTGAGGGCAATGCCACGGCATGGGCCATAGGTATGATGGATAACTGCGAGATAGACAAGTATAATATCCTGCGCTCGAGCATAATGTCCATGCATCGGGCCCTGGATAAGCTTCAGATACAACCCCAGCATGTAATAGTGGACGGCAACCGCTTCCTTTCATGGCGCGGGGATGTACCTTACACCACCGTTGTCAAGGGTGACGGCAAATATATGAGCATTGCCGCAGCCAGCATTCTGGCCAAAACCTACCGTGACGATTTCATGCTGGACATACACCGGCAATATCCGATGTATGGATGGAACCGGAACAAGGGATACCCAACCAAAGAGCATCGTCAAGCGATACGGCAACATGGCGCAACACCGTATCATCGCATGACCTTCAACCTGCTGGGCGAAAGTCTCCAGATGGAGTTTGATTTCTGACCCGCCCTGCGGTCGGGGTGCTGGTCTTTATTCAGTAAAAATAGTGAGGAACAAACCAGTAGGCAATCCTGTTAAGTACCGGAATTCCGTCGTTGACGCGCTCCAGCAGGATGTATTTCTCCAGTCCTTCGACAGACAGGCATACAAGGTCGTCTGTAATCCAGATGGGTTTGGTCGGAACGACTGATACATTGTCGGTGAACGAGCCGTCAGCAAGGTATTTGATTGAGTTGAACTGTCCTATGATGGTAAGTTCGGTGTCCAGTGTCAGTAGCCAGTGAGTGGGGGTAAAAACGTAGAATCTCTTGTTGAACGTAGGGCTTTTGGGATATTCGTTCCTGACTGAATCAATCTTGCTCTTGTTCAGGGATAATGCAGTGCCCAGGGTGCGCCATGTTCCTATGATGCGGTTCTTCTTGTCCGGTTTCTGCAATTTCGTTATTGCGTCAAAGATGATTTTTCCGTCCTGGGAGAATTTTCCTGCCTGATATTTTTCAACACACCATTCGTTTGGTACATAGTATGGGAACAGCTTGTGGTATCCGGCTTCTTCCCTGACCCACCATTTCAGTGTGAATCCCTTTTTGCTGCTGTCGTATATCAGGTCGGATTTGTCTGCTTGATATGCGGGGGTGGCACCTGTGTAGTTGTACACCTTGTTCCGGCTGAAATTGAACCAGTGCGTGGCATTGTCCACAACAATGTTGAGCGTGATGCTGTCCGTGCACACCTTGTACTGGTCCTTGCAGTCAGTTACCGTAGCTTTTGAGCTCTGTACCGATGTCAGTTTGTAGATGCCGCGCGGATTGCCTTTCTGACACATACCGTATTGCGGTGCAAAGGCCATAGTCGCGGTGACAGCCGCTATTATCATGGACTTCATTATTTTCATCTTCTTCCTATTTTATATTATATATGATACACAATTTTGCGTTGTAAAAGTAGGGAAAATCATTTGATTTTACAAAATATCGCGGAGGGATTTCGAGGATTCAGTACAAAAAACTCAATGTGTTAAAGATAGTTAACGCATTGTCTTTCTAATTTATTGTGTCGGACTTGGGACACATGACAGCCGTATCTTTGCGGTGGAATTAAACTTTAACACAAATCGTTACTATGAAAACCGAAGTATTAAACTCAGCAAAAGTTAACGTTATGTCCAGTGTTTCAATCCGCGAGCAACTGTTGTCAAGCAACGTTGTTTTGGCACTTGCCGCATTCTTTGGCAAGATTCTGGAGGAGGAGGTTTCGCCTGTTCAGGCACTATACATTCTGAATATAGCGCTGTCCTTTACTATGTTGATTCTGTTGTCGTGTTGCGGACTTTTGATTTTGTGTCCCGTTGGCCTGTGGTTTGCCGCAGCCGTATTCCAATACCTTGGATTGAGAGAATAAAAGAAAGGCCCGAGCGGAAACGCCCGGGTCTTTCTTTTGAATGCGTGCCGTCAGGTTCTGACATGTTTACTTGTTCAGTGTCCAGGTCGAACCGTCCTTGGTATCCTTGACCTCGAATCCCAGGGCTGCCAGGTCGTCACGTATCTTGTCGCTCAGCGCCCAGTTCTTATCAGCCTTTGCCTGATTGCGCTGCTCCAGGACCATATCAACGACAGCACCGTATGCTTCTTCACGTGCCTTGTTGCTGTTGCCTGTTTCCTCGGTGAGACCCAGTATGTCAAATGCAAATGTATGGAACATCTCTGCCAGCGCCGCAGCAACCTCAGCAGTTATGCTTGCCTTCTTGTCAACCACTGTGTTGATTATACGGCAGGCATCAAACAGGTTGCTGATAACCATGGGGCTTGCCAGATCGTCGTTCATTGCCTCGTAGCACTTTTCGCGCAGTTCGTCCACGGTCTTCATCTCGACCTGCGGCTGACCCTTGACCTTCTGTCCCTCAGCCAGTCGCTTTATAGCCTTCCATCCCTCCATCAGGCGTGCCAGACCCTTCTCTGCACTCTGCAGTGCCTCGTTCGAGAAGTCCACCGTGCTGCGGTAGTGGGCCTGAAGGATGAAGAAGCGTATGGTCATGGGACTGTAGCCGCGTTCCAGGCGCTCGTGCTCACCGGCAAAGAACTGCGGCAGAGTAATGAAGTTGTTGTATGACTTGCCCATCTTCTTGCCGTCGATGGTTATCATGTTGTTGTGCATCCAGTAGTGCACCATCTGCTTGCCCTGCGAGGCAACTGACTGGGCAATCTCGCATTCGTGGTGAGGGAACACCAGGTCCAGTCCTCCGCCGTGTATGTCAAACTCCTCGCCCAGATACTTGCGTCCCATGGCGGTACATTCGCAATGCCATCCAGGGAAACCCTCGCTCCACGGGCTTGGCCAGTGCATTATATGCTCCGGCATAGCCTTTTTCCACAGGGCAAAGTCAGCCTGGTTGTGTTTCTCGCCCACGCCTGCCAACTCGCGGCTGGCATCCTTGATGTTCTCCAGCGTACGGCCGCTCAGAATACCATACCTGTGGTCCTGGTTGTATCTCTCCACATCGAAATATATGCTTCCGTTACTCTCGTAGGCATAGCCGTTATCCATGATCTGACGCACCAGCGCCTGCTGCTCGATGATATGTCCCGTAGCCTGTGGCTCGATGCTTGGCGGCAGGCAGTTCAGCTCCTTCATTGCATCATGGAACCTGTTTGTATAGTACTGTGCCACCTCCATAGGCTCCAGCTGCTCCAGGCGGGCCTTCTTTGCAATCTTGTCCTCGCCCTCGTCGGCATCGTGCTCCAGATGGCCCACGTCCGTAATGTTGCGCACATAGCGCACCTTGTAGCCGATATGCTGCAGATAGCGGAACAACAGGTCGAAGGTTATTGCAGGTCGGGCATGCCCCAGATGAGCGTCGCCGTACACGGTAGGACCGCATACATACATGCCTACACGACCCGGAGTTATAGGCTTGAACAGTTCTTTCTGACGTGTCAGAGTGTTATAGATAAACAATGGTTGCATAATGATATTTAAATTTACTGCGCACAAAGATAGGTTTTTTTGTGACAAATTGTACGGATTTTCTTGGAGAATTGCCCAATAGAATATATCTTTGCCTGAAAATCAGCGTAATTTCAGGTTTATGTCTGCAACAATCAGGTTCCAGGTGGTGGGAGAGGCTTTCAGGAGGAAAGCCGTAGATGTGCCCAATCGCGAGGATCGTCCCAGCGAGTTTTTTGCCAAGTATGTGTTCAACCGCAGGAAAATGTCCCAATACCTTCCTACCGATGTCTATAACAAGATGTGCGATGTTATGGACAACGGCACCAAGCTGGACCTTGATACAGCAGATGCAGTTGCCGAGGGGATGAAGAAATGGGCTATGGAGCTGGGCGTCACACACTGTACACACTGGTTCCAGCCACTTACCGAAGGTACTGCCGAGAAGCACGACGGCTTTGTGGAGCATGACGGTCAGGGCGGTATGATTGAGGAGTTTACCGGCAAGCAGCTTGTACAGCAGGAACCCGACGCATCCAGTTTCCCCAATGGCGGCATCCGCTCCACCTTCGAGGCACGCGGCTACAGCGCATGGGACCCTGCCAGCCCCGTCTTCGTCATAGGCGACACCCTGCACATCCCGACAATCTTCATCTCGTACACCGGCGAGGCACTCGACTACAAGGCCCCGTTGAAGAAATCCCTTCAGGCGGTTGACCGCGCAGCAACCGACGTCTGCAGATATTTCTACCCCGATGTCAGGAAGGTCATTACCAACCTGGGATGGGAGCAGGAATATTTCCTCGTTGACGAAGGACTGTATGCAGCACGTCCCGACCTCGTCATGACCGGACGCACCCTCATGGGACACGACAGCGCCAAGAACCAGCAGATGGACGACCATTACCTCGGTTCCATCCCGTCACGCGTCGCAGCCTTCATGAAGGACCTGGAGATACAAGCCCTGGAACTGGGCATACCCTGCAAGACCCGCCATAACGAGGTAGCCCCCAACCAGTTCGAGTTTGCCCCCATCTTCGAGGAAGCCAACATCGCCGTTGACCACAATATGCTGTTCATGGGACTCATGAAGAGCGTTGCCCGCAAGCACGCCTTCCGCTGCCTGCTGCACGAGAAGCCCTTTGCCGGCATCAACGGATCGGGAAAGCACAACAACTGGTCCCTGATGACCAATACAGGCATTGCCCTGCATCAGCCCGGCAAGACACCACTGGACAACCTGCGTTTCATAACCTTCATCGTCGAGACGCTGATGGCCGTTTACAAGCACAATGCCCTGCTCAAGGCCAGCATCATAAGCGCATCCAATGCACACCGCCTGGGAGCCAACGAGGCACCCCCGCTCATCGTCAGTACATTCCTGGGAAGCCAGTTGGATCAGGTCCTTGCCCAGTTGGAGGCAAGCGAGGGACATCAGGACATCCACCTGAGCCCCAAGCAGGCCCTCAGCCTGGACATCCCCCAGATACCGCAGCTGATGCTCGACAATACCGACCGTAACCGCACCAGCCCCTTTGCATTCACCGGCAACCGATTCGAATTCCGCGCCGTAGGCTCGCAGCAGAACTGCGCTGCGGCACTGATAGTCCTCAATACCGCCGTTGCACAGGCCCTGAGCGATTTCAAGGAGCGCGTGGACGCCAACATAGCATCCGGTATGGAGACCACCAAGGCCATCCTCACCGTACTGCGTCAGGACATCAAGACCTGCAAGCCAATACACTTCGACGGCAACGGATACAGCGAGGAATGGAGACAGGAAGCAGCAAGACGCGGCCTCGACACACAGACATCCGTCCCCTGCATACTGGACCGCTACCTGCATCCCGATACCATCGAGATGTTTGCCCGCATGAACGTGATGAATCAGGCAGAGCTGCATGCCCGCACCGAGATCAAGCTGGAGACCTACTACAAGAAGATCCAGATCGAGGCACGCGTCTTTGCCGACCTCTGCCTCAACCACATACTGCCCACAGCATACAGGTACCAGAAGACCCTCATCAGCAACGTATACAAGATGAACGGCATCTTCCCGTCCCAGGAGGCAAAGGAACTCAATGCCGACAACCTGCAGCTGATACGTACCATCAGCCGCCATTGCACCATCATAACCCAGAAGACCGAGGATATGCGTCAGGCCCGCAAGGCAGCCAACACACTGGACACCCCCCGCGAGAAAGCCATTGCATACTACGATACCGTAGCCCCCCTTCTTCAGGAGATCAGATACCACGTAGACAAGCTGGAACTGATTGTCGACGACGAGCTATGGCCGTTGCCCAAGTACCGCGAACTGCTGTTTATACACTAAAAATCCTATAATCCATAACTGCTCAAGGAACGTCGCCCATAACGACCTATACCTCGCCCTTGGAGGCTTCGCTGAATAAAAAAACTACGGTTTCATACATTGCGTTAATACAGAATTGTTACTTTGAGAATTTAGGCGTATTTCGGTAGTAATCCTCTGAGAATTTAGGCATTTTTTTATTCTTTTCTTTGGTAATTGGGATTTTATAGCTATCTTCGCAACGAATAAAAAAGATACGATGGCAGAAAGAATATTCAGGCGCAAGATCTATGAGCAAATGTTGAGTTGGAAACAAAATCAGCATGGGACAACCGCACTTTTTATTTCTTGATCGTTATTTGCTATTGGTACGTTCCCATTTATCTCTAATTGGCTCTCTCATATATCAATTTTTTATCCTGATTGGCACTTTTGACAGCAAAAGGCAATAAAGTGCCGTCTTGCACTATATCAACAGGGCGGTTGAGCAATTTTTCCAAATCGCAAATCATAGATGCATGTTTTAGAAGACTCACCCTTGCTTTGTCGTCATAGATTACAAGCAAGTCCACATCGCTGTCAGGCCGTTCCTCTCCACGAGAGAAAGACCCAAAAAGCCAAGCTCTCAAGACTGGCTGCGTCTTGAAATACTCCGCTATCTTTTTTGTCATAGCCTCTGTACTCATAAGCAAGATTTTGAGCATTCTGCTCTACAAATATATGATTATTTCGGATTGCGAGCAAGTTTTCAGCTTTTTTTTAGCTTAAGTAGGTTTTTGTAAATTTTGTAATCTTATAATTTTCGTTTCGTTATAAAACCATGTGGTTTCGTCAAGAAATCGCAGTAATCTATTTAATTTTATTTCATTTGATGTCATTTTTATCAGTTAATTTTATATCTTTGCGACGCAAAATATGTGAAAAAGGCTGTATAGTCAGCAAGGTGTAAATGACATTCCTTGACGGAGTTTTCCATCACGATTGCATTACACGCCTTTCCGCTTGTAATGCACGGTTAACAGCTCAGGGAATTTCACAACCCATAAGTACCCCCCCCAACCGAGGTTATAACAGCCTAATTACCAACATCTTATTAAACACACCATTTGGGACAGTAGACACTGCCCCTTGTGTCGTTGTGCCTAATTTGTAGCAAGCAAGAAATAACTAAAATACATAAACTATGAAAAAACTATTTACTTTACTCACGATGCTGGTAGTCGGTATCGGGAGCATGTGGGCAACGGTAGACACCCAAATTATTAAGCCTTCTACGTCCACATCCGATCCAGAGCATGTATATTTCATGCATTGTCTAAACAGTGACAATGATTTTGCTACTCAGAATGCGTACGCAAGCAATACAGCAGCAGATGCAGCAAAGTTTGCATTCTTCCAAGCGACAGATGCAAATGGTGATGCTATAGAAAACGCGTATTACATCTATTGTGTTAATAATAGTAAGTGGATGTCATATACAAAGCAAGATGCTTACAACAACGGCAAAAGCTTTGTCACAATGTCAACAACGGATAAATCCAGTGCCAATTATTTTTATATGGGGTATGTTACTATGAATGCATCATCGGTAAGTGGAACAAAAGCTTATGCTATCAGACCATACAACAATAATGGCTTGGCAAGTCGTTATCTAAATTGGTTTGAAGGAGTTGGCAACAACAGAAGCACAACTATCGGGCTATATAACCATGGAGTAGATGATGCAGGTAGTGGATGGGCATTTATCGAAGCCCCACGAATTGGACGTTACTACCGTATCAAGAGTTATGCAAGTAGTAAATACTTGGCAACAAATTCTGCAACGGATGCAACCGATAATACAACATTGTACTGCTATACAGACAAGGGTCTTGCACAGATTTCCTCCGGTAAGTATTATAATGGTTCTGAAAAGACCGTAGGAACTACACAGTACCCAGTGACGATTCAGCCTAATGTCAATGGTGCATCAGGTGCTCTTCAGTTCATGACAAATGGTTTTTGGGCTTATTCTAATAGTACTGGCGCTCTTGACAGAGGAAGCGGTGTTCCAGATCAGACTGGTTATGCATGGTATTTTGAGGAGGTAGATGGACCAATAGCATTTGTTCCAACGTTAAACGATATAAGAGATGCAAAGTGGTATAACTTGAAAGTACGTGGTAAATATATTAAGTATAATGCTACACCTAATAGTTATGATGGCAATTTCTATGATACAGAAGAATCTGCTCCATTGTCTTCGGACAAAAGCTCTTGGTTTACGTTTGTAGGCGATCCTTTCAAGGGATTCAAGATTATATGTTTTGCAGATGCTGCTGCGTTCTGTTCGAATGATGTTAATACAGATACCAGGATATATGCAGGACGTCCTGAAAATGCAAATGACTATGTATTTGAGATTTTAAGTCTGAATAATGAACTTGCATGGCAGATTCGCGACAAGCGTGGAGATCATGCATTCCTGAACCAACAAGCAGGAGCTTTAGGTATATGGAATCATGATGCCCGTCCTGACGTTGGAAATAGATTTGTTATAACAGAGGTAGAGGATGCTGAAGCAGAATATTTTGTAACATATAATATTATCGCTACTGATGAAAATGGTGAAAATGAGATTTCTTGGAGCTATGATAGATTATATGGTACTGGTCAGACCATGGGCGAGACTCCTGTGGACTTGCCATTCGTAAGTAATTACTCTTGTGCCGATCCTACATTGTCAGGTCCTGTTTGTAGTCTTACATATACAGCCACTCACACGATGCCATTTGTAAGTGATAAGTATTATTACATGAAACAACGTAAGATCAATGAGGAGAGTAATCCAAAGAATGGTTATGCTTACTATGATCCAGCGCGGACCACTAATGGTATGCCTAAGACAAAGACAATCGGAGCTACGGAAAATTACCTATGGAAATTTGTTGGCAACCCATATGACGGATACAAAATTTATAACAAAGCGAAAGGTGATGCCCAGGGTTTATATATGACAAGTACAGGAAGTAGTTTGACTTGGAACGGAACACCATCAGCATTTACCCTGCACACTATGTCAATAAGTGATCCTAATCAGGTGGTTCCTGATGGAGCAGCTTCGACATATTTCAAATTAAAGGGTTCTGCTAACAACTGCTTGCATGACCTTAGCGGTGTACTGAACAACTGGAATGATGGTGGAGCAGTAACAGATGCAGGTACCATCATAGGATTCTATGAGGCAGAGGAGTATAATATAGTGGTCTCGGGTGCAGACAACGGACGTATCATAATCAATGGTACTGAGTATGCCAATGGAAGTAAGTATTTCAATATGAAAGGCGAATCGTTTACATCCTCTGCAAAGATTATTTCGTACTATCACGCAGGTGATATTTCAATTAGTGAAAATACAATTTCTCTAGATTATACAGAAATTACAGTTCCGGATGGTTATAATGGATTCATTGCAGGAAAAACTAATATTAATGCAGACGATTGGAAAACTAAGAGTAATTGGCTACTGGTTAATGAGGAAAAAGTCTGGACAATAGGTCCTGGTTATACAGATTCTAATATGTGGGAGCCTATCTACCTTCAAGATGTTACGGCTACAGGAATCGCATTTGAAGGATGGAATCTCCGACTAAAACTTGTGAACTCTTCATTGACAGCGACAACACAGAAATTTCAACACGGGGATGCTGCTGCTGTAACAATCGATGTTGACGAAAACTCAACACTTGACATTACAATGGCTGGAGCTGATAATCAAAATGATCCGGGTACACATACATTCAATATTGATGGTAAATTAACAATTAAAACCAAGGCAAATCATTGGAAGACAAATAGTACGAATAATATAAATCTTGGTGTAACTGGGCAGTTTACATTTACTGCAGATAATAACCAAACAATCCCGAGTAATGTAGATTTTAACATTTCTGCAACCCTTACTGATCCCACCGAAGACAATAGGGTTCAATCAAGAACTCTTGCCACATTTACATACGTTACCGTCTCCACACTATCAACCAGTATTTCTGGCACTGGCGACTGGACTTCTGTAGATAGCAAGTCAGCATTGGGAGAACAAACAGAAGATGGTAAGTACTATTATGTAGAGAAAAACAACTCATCGGGCGTTACTTTGTATACTTATAAACTGAATGCACCCGTAAAAGAAAATGACGGTGCTATAACAGTTGATGCAGATATTACCAGCGGTGTAGTATCACTTATTAATACGGCAATCGTGAATAATAATGCAACATCTGTAGACCTTACCGCTGCAACGACTAAAGAGATAACAGGTCTTGTGATTCCTGACAACTGTCTGAACTGTCTGGTAATTGTAAATGATGGTACGACAGTGAAGGATGGTAGTAACAAGAATATTGAAAACAATGTCGTGGTGAAGGATGGCGAGGACTATTCATGTGAAAAATTAGTCCTGACTGATAAAGTTCCTTTCAAGGCTCCTGTAGAATTTACTGCGACAAGCATTACACATGAACGTACGACATCTTCTACTAGTGCAGTTTGGGGAACGGCATGTCTGCCTTACCCCGTTCAGAGCGTGAGTGGTGAGGGTGAAGGTATACGTTATTACCAATTGAGCGAGAGCAATTCAAAGGAGGGTGTTATGAGCTTCACTTTGATTACTGACGTGATTGCTGCTAATACTCCTGTAGTATTCATCAAGAGTAGCGGTGCAGAGTTTAACTTCAATGCCACAGGCAAGAATGTTGCTGTCACTCCTGAAAATCCTGAGGAATCTGCAATGCAGGGGATGACATTGGTTGGAACATTCGCAGGGAGTAATGATGTTGCAACTGATGATAGCAAGAATTATTACTATATTTCTGGTAATAAGTTCTGGCGAGCAACTGGTACCTTGATAGTTAGCCCATTTAGAGCATATTTTACAGAGACAAAGGGTGGACAATATGTACGTAATTACACTTTGCAGGTAGTTGATGACGGAAATGTTACACGTATCGACTCTGTCGAGGGATTTGATATGTCCGATGAGCAAGTCTATACATTGGACGGAAAGAGGGTTAACAATGTGAAGAAAGGCAGTATTTATGTCATCGGAGGAAACAAGGTAGTCATTAAGTAATATAACAAAATCTCAGAAGATATGAAAAAGGAATATGTTAATCCAACCAACACCGTATATAACATACGTTTGATATCAAGCCTACTGACTGCATCCCAGGAAAATCCTGATTTGGAAGAAGGAGGCTATGATAGTGGTTCTGGTGAGGCAGATTCGCGCGAATTTGACACAAATGATAATAACCGCGGTTCCGTTTGGGACAATGCGTGGTAGGGCTCTACAGAAATAGAGTATATAGTGAATATATTTTAGATTAGTTTCAAGAGGGTTGGTGTTATTGCATCAGCCTTCTTGTTTTTGATGAAGAGTTGAAAAAGTAAGAAAAGAATATGACCAAGGAAGAGATACGGGAATTGATTGCTGATATGCGGGCAATGGGCCTGGATGTGGAGCTGTGCGATACGCCGGTGCCTGTAAGCGTGGCGGGCGTGCCTTGCGGTTCCCCTGCGGAATTGGGTGGTATCATGCCGCCAATCAATCCTTTTGACCCGACTGCCGACAGACAGGGAAAGATACAGAAGGTGGTAGAGCGGCTGAAGGAGTTCTTCAGGCGTTTTGCCAGTATCTCAAATGATGATTTCGGGGAAATGTAAAATCTGCATTATCTGATGAGGTCACTTGTCACCATAATGCGAACGTAGCGAAACAACGGATACATAAACTTCGAGGTCGTGGATTTCGTAAATCATGCGATACTGCTTATTGATGCGTCGCGACCAAGTCTCTTCGAAAGCAAAATGTTTCAGATGCTCTACCTGCCCGGTACCTGTACGTGAGTGTTCCTGCAGTTCCACCAACATGTTGGCAATTTTCTTGATAGTAGCCTTGTCGCCACTTTTCTTGATAACAGCAAGTTCTTTCTTCGACTGTTCAGAAAGAAGTACAACGTATGTCATATACTACAGATCGTTAATCATCGACATGATGTCCTCCTTGCTCTCCAATCGTGTAAACTTGGCATTGGGAGCATGGGCCTTGCTGATGTCGTCCTCCACAGCCTTCACGTTGCGGCTGTCTGCAAAGAAGGTGTCGCCAGATGGACTAATCTCGTAGGGATCGGCATTATAAGTTTGCTCAAGCAGTTTGCCAGCCAACCAGTTACGATCGTTTCTCGAAAGCGAAAGGCTCTCAATATATGCCCAGAGTTTATTAGTTGCTACTGTTGCCATTTCTATATGATTAAGTCATTCTGCTTGCAAAAATAAACTAAAAATCCGAATTGACAAAAAATAAACAGAAAAACAATATATTCATAAAACTCGCGATTATAGGTAGTAGGACTTATCCGGCTGTGGACATTGAAGCCATACGTAACTATTTCTACATGATGGACGTTGTAAATTTACATAAAACAAACGAAATCGCAAAACAAATAATAAGATAATGAACGAGGAAGAGATACGGGAATTGATTGCTGATATGCGGGCAATGGGCCTGGATGTGGAGCTGTGCGATACGCCGGTGCCTGTGAGTCTTTCGGGCGTGCCTTGCGGTTCCCCTGCGGAACTGGGTGACCAGTGTATAGACGATTATGTTTTGGTGCCCAAGTCGGTGGTGGTACGTCCATCTGGGACAATGCGTGGTAATGATTCCCTCCCATAGGGAGTTGATATAGCGACAATAAGGCTGGCAATAGCGCCAGCCTTATTGCGTTTTTAATAGAAACCCCTAAAATAGTAAGTAAGTAAGAATTTAAGTAGGAAGGCTAAGTTGCCGGGTACAAGTAAAAATAAGTGGTGATTTGCATTTTTGCTTGAAAAAATTTGCTCTGATAAAGAAAACTTCATATCTTTGAATCACTAGAACCCGCCAAGCCTCTCAACGATGCTCAAATGTGCGGGTCGTTTTATTTTTATACGATGGGTTTCCCTCGTGGTTGGGAAAATGAACCGTTGTGGCAATAAAGTAATTAGCCCCTCCCATAGGGAGTTGATATAGCGACAATAAGGCTGGCAATAGCGCCAGCCTTATTGCGTTAATATAGCCTCCCGGAAAGCGTTACATTGTGTTGCCAAGAGAGAAACGGCCTTTCTCTACCCGAGAAACGGCCTCTCGCTATGCGAGAAACGCCGTGTTGCCCTCCGAGAGTGCCAAAAGCGTTGCAGCGTTGCAGTGTTGCAGTGACCTGTACTGATTTTGGTTGACAGTTATAATTGTTATTCCTAACTGTGTTGACAGTTTACTTTTTTTATTCCTAAGATGGTTGTCACA
>OCTX012229650.1_pt1 | contig 32768 bp, 24 predicted proteins | sample 1539691 | NCBI WGS metagenome assembly OCTX01 (sample SAMN02144231, study PRJEB22623) | gut metagenome | biome: sheep rumen | host: Ovis aries | place: New Zealand
GTTTCTTAAAAGTAAGTTTTAAGAAACTTTTTTAATATTATTTAGTCACTAAATTTCGGCTATGATTCTTGAATGTATTACTTTTGCGCTTAAATTCAAAAAAGGCATTAATACATTAAAGATAAAAGATTATGGCAGAAGCAATAGATATCCGTGAGTTGAACATCCGGATAGAGCAGCAGAGTGCGTTCGTAACCAACCTGATTCATGGCATGGATCAGGTGATTGTCGGTCAGAAACACCTCATCGATTCTCTTCTGATTGGTTTGCTCAGTGATGGGCACATCCTGTTGGAAGGTGTTCCCGGACTGGCAAAGACATTGGCTATCAAGACCTTGTCACAGCTCATTGACTCTGACTACAGTCGTATTCAGTTCACGCCCGACCTCCTTCCGGCGGATGTGATCGGTACGATGATCTATTCTCAGAAAGATGAGAAGTTCCATGTGAAGAAAGGACCGGTATTCGCGAACTTCGTGTTGGCGGATGAGATCAACCGTGCTCCGGCAAAGGTGCAGAGCGCCTTGCTCGAGGCTATGCAGGAACATCAGGTGACAATAGGCAGCGATACCTTCCAGCTTCCCACGCCCTTCTTGGTGATGGCTACCCAGAACCCCATCGAACAGGAAGGAACTTATCCGCTGCCCGAGGCACAGGTTGACCGTTTCATGCTGAAGGTGGTGATCGACTATCCCACCATCGAGGAAGAGAAATTGATTATCCGCGAGAATATTATGGGCGGATTACCCACCGTGAAGCCTGTCACCACAGCGCAGGAGATCCTGAATGCCCGTCAGGTGGTACAGCAGGTATATATCGACGAGAAGATCGAACAGTATATTGCCGATATCGTATTCGCCACCCGTTATCCTGAGCGTTACCAACTGGGAGAGTTGAAGGATCTGATTACCTTTGGTGGTTCCCCGCGTGCTTCCATTAACCTGGCTAAGGCAGCTCGTGCTTATGCGTTCATCAAGCGTCGCGGTTATGTGGTTCCCGAGGATGTGCGTGCTGTGGCACATGATGTGCTCCGCCATCGCATCGGCCTTTCCTATGAGGCTGAGGCCACCAGTGTAACCAGTGAAGAGATTGTCAGCAAGATCATCAATAAGGTGGAAGTGCCTTGATGATGGGATTTGTTCATTGACGACAGATAATTGACGAATTGTTGATGGAGACATCTGAGATATTAAAGAAGGTACGGAAGATCGAGATCAAGACTCGTGGTCTGAGCAATAATATTTTTGCCGGACAGTATCACTCTGCTTTCAAAGGCAGGGGCATGGCTTTCAGTGAAGTCCGCGAGTATCAGTTCGGTGATGACGTTCGTGACATCGACTGGAACGTGACGGCTCGATTCCACCGTCCTTATGTCAAGGTGTTTGAAGAAGAGCGTGAGCTGACGGTGATGCTGTTGATAGATGTCAGCGGCTCCCTGGAATTCGGCACACAGCATCAGCTGAAGAAGGAGATGGTGACGGAGATTGCTGCCACGCTGGCTTTCAGTGCCATCCAGAACAATGATAAGATCGGTGTGGTGTTCTTCTCCGACAAAATCGAGAAGTATATCCCGCCGAAGAAAGGCAGGAAACATATCTTGTATATCATCCGTGAGATGCTGGACTTCCATCCGGAGAGCAGGAAAACCGATGTCAAGATGGCCGTGGAGTTCCTGACAGGTGTGATGAAACGGCGTTGTACTGCCTTCCTGCTCAGTGACTTCTACACACATAACGACTTCGAACAGCCTCTGACGATTTGTAACCGAAAGCATGACGTCGTTGCCATCCAGATATATGACCAGCGTGCCAAGACGTTGCCCGACGTGGGACTGATGAAGGTACGGGATGCTGAGACGGGTCATGAGATGATTATCGATACGAGCAGTAAGAAGCTTCGCCGTGCCCACACCCAATATTGGATGAACCGTCAGCAGGCACTCACCAACACGTTCAACAAGAGCAATGTCGATCATGTCAGTATTGCCACTAATGAGGATTTCGTGAAACAGCTGCTCCTCCTGTTCAAGATGCGGGGATGACAATCTGCCTCAGAGGCTATCCGACATGAAATGAAGAAAAAGAGAAAAGAAACATGAAGAAACGAACAAGATATAAGGAGAGTAGGATGATGGTAAGAAGGTGGCTGCCTTTCTGCCTGATGCTGTTGTTTCCTTTGTCTTTATGTGCCCAGGTGCAGGTAGAGTCGTCTATCGACTCCATCCAGATCCTGATAGGTGAGCAGACTCATTTGTCATTGAATGTCTCTCTGAAGAAGGGACAGTCGGTCCAGCTCCCGACGTTCAAACCATCCGAGTATATCACACCGGGTGTGGAGGTGCTGGAGATGTCGGATGCCGATACGATGCAACTCGATAATGACATGATCAAGGTGAGTAAGGTCTATACCCTTACTTCCTTCGATGAACAGCTCTATTACCTACCTCCGATGAAGGTTAAAGTAGGTGGTAAGGATTATCAGAGTAAGAGCCTGGCACTAAAAGTGTTAACGGTTCCTGTTGACACACTGCATCCAGAGAACTTCTATCCGCCGAAGGATGTGCAGGATAACCCCTTCCAGTGGGATGAGTGGAGTGGGGTGTTCTGGCTTAGTATCCTGTTGCTTCTGTTGATTGTTGTGACCTTCTACTTGCGGATGTGTCTGAAGGAGAACAAGCCGATTATTGCCAGTGTTCGCATTGTGAAGAAGGTGCTTCCTCACCAGCGTGCCATGAGCGAGATCGAGAAGATCAAGGAGGAGAAGATGGTGATGTCGGAAGATCAGAAAGGCTATTATACCCGTCTGACCGACACCCTGCGCAAATATATCGAGGAGCGTTTCGGCTTCAGTGCCATGGAGATGACCTCCTCTGAGATCATTGCCCGTCTGCAGGAAGCAGAGGACAAGAAGATGATCGACGAACTGCGTGAGTTGTTCACCACCGCCGATCTGGTGAAGTTCGCCAAATATAAATCGCTCATCAATGAGAACGATGCCAACCTGGTGAATGCCATTGAGTTCATCAATACAACAAAGATAGAGAACATGGAGACGACGGAGCGTATCGAGCCCAAGCTGACCGAAGAGGACAAGCGTTCGATGCGTTCACGTACTGCGCTGAAGTGGAGCGTGCTGCTGCTCACCGTGATCGCTGCAGCCCTGCTCGTCTATATACTGTACAGAATGTATCTGCTGTTATAAGAGATTATGGAGTTTGTCAATAAAGAATATCTGCTGTTGCTGTTACTGCTGATACCTTATATTATATGGTATCTGCTCTACCGCAAGAAAAGCGAGCCCACGATGCAGATGAGCGACACCTTCGCTTATCGCTATGCACCCAAGAGCCTGCGCCAGCGACTGGTATGGTTGCCGGCCTTGCTACGCATGGTGACCTTCGTGCTGATCGTCCTCGTGCTGGCCCGTCCGCAGACTCATGATAGTTGGGGGAAACGTACTTCTGAGGGAATAGACATCATGCTGGCGATGGATGTGTCGACGAGTATGCTGGCACAAGACCTGAAACCGAACCGTATCGAGGCAGCGAAGGCTGTGGCTGCTGAGTTTATTTCCGGACGACCGGACGACAATATCGGACTGTCTATTTTCGCGGGTGAAGCTTTCACACAGTGCCCGATGACTACTGATCACACCTCCTTGCTGAACCTGCTGCAGAATGTCAGAACGGATATTGCCGAGCGCGGACTCATCGAAGACGGAACAGCCATTGGTATGGGACTCGCAAATGCGGTGAGCCGTCTGAAGGAGAGTAAGACGAAGAGCAAGGTGGTGATCCTGCTTACCGACGGTAGTAACAACATGGGTGACATCTCCCCCCTCACCGCAGCGCAAATCGCCAAGAGCCTGGGTATTCGTGTCTATACCATCGCCGTGGGGTCCAAGACCGTGGCTCCCTATCCGATGCAGGTGGGCGGTACGGTGCAGTACGTGAATGTCAGGGTGGATGTGGACACTAAGACCCTGAGTGAGATTGCCGCAACGGCCGACGGTCATTTCTACCGTGCCACCAGTACGGCTGAGTTGAAGAAGATCTATCAGGACATCGACAAGCTGGAGAAGACGAAGATGGAAGTGAAGAAGTTCTCCAAGCATTACGAGGCCTACCAGCCCTTTGCCATAGCCGCCGTGCTTTGTCTGTTGCTGGAAATCCTGCTGCGTGTCACTTGGTTCCGTCGTATCCCGTAAGGGATGATAAATATAAGAAAGTTATGTTCAGATTTGAAAATCCGATATATCTCTACCTGCTCGTGCTGATTCCGATATTGGCATGTGTCAGATTGGTTTTGCTACGACAGCGGAAAGGCAAGCTGAAGCGCTTTGGTCAGCTCGACTTGCTGAAGCAGCTCATGCCGGATGTTTCCAAGTTCCGTCCAGGGGTGAAGTTCTGGTTGATGATGGCTGCCTTGGCACTGCTCATCATCATGCTTGCCCGTCCGCAGATGGGAACGAAGATCAGTCATGAGAAACGCAACGGTATCGAGACGATGATTACTTTGGATATCAGTAACTCCATGCGTGCCGAGGATGTGGCACCCTCCCGCCTCGACAAGAGTAAGATGCTGATCGAGAACATGGTGGAGAATTTCACCAACGACAAGGTGGGACTGATCGTCTTTGCGGGTGAGGCCTTTATCCAGCTGCCGATCACCAGCGACTATGTCTCTGCCAAGATGTTCCTCCAGAGCATCGATCCGGGATTGATAGCCACACAGGGAACCAACCTGTCGGGAGCGATCAACATGGCCATGAATGCCTTCACCCAGCAGGAGAAGGTGGGCAGGGCCATCATCGTCATCACCGATGGTGAGGATCATGAGGGCGGTGCCGTGGAAGCGGCCAAGGCTGCCAGAAAGAAAGGAATGCGCGTCTTCGTGTTAGGCGTCGGATCACCCAAGGGCTCTCCTGTTCCTGATGGGGAAGGGGGTTATATGAAAGACAATACCGGTAACGAGGTGATGTCGGCGCTGAATGAGCAGATGTGTCAGGAGGTGGCTGAGGCCGGCGGTGGCGCCTATATTCATGTAGACAATACCAACGTGGCCCAGACGAAGCTCAACAACGAACTGATCAAGTTGCAGAAAGGTGAGATCTCCAGTACGCTCTACAGTGAGTATGACGAGCAGTTCCAGGCCTTCGGTATCCTGGCTTTGCTGCTGCTGATCATCGAGGTGTGCGTCTTCGAGAGCAAGAACCCGCTGCTGAAAAATATTAGACTATTCAGAAAGAAATGAAACAGTATATCCTCATCTTCCTGTTGACTGTCAGTGCCGTGGTTTATGCGCAGAACGACAGACAGCTGATCCGCGAGGGCAACAAACTCTATCGGCAGAAGCAATATGCCCAAGCCGAGGTGCTCTACCGGAAAGCCATTGCCCAGAAGGCTGACAACCCGCAGGCTGTGTATAACCTTGGCTGTGCGCTGATGATGCAGCAGAAGGATTCCGCCGCTGTGGTGCAATATCAGAATGCGGCCAAGCTGGAGAAGAACAAGTTGCGCCAGGCCAAGTCGTGGCACAATATGGGGGTGGTCTGTCAGAATCATCAGATGTACGGTGATGCTGTCAAAGCCTATGAGCAGGCACTACGTTGCAATCCTAAGGATGATGAGACGCGCTACAACCTCGCGCTCTGTAAGCAGCTGAACAAGAACAATCCTCAGCAGAACCAGCAGCAGAAGAAGAACGAGGAGAAGAACGACAGTAAGGAGAACCAGCAGAACCAGCAACAGGACAAGAACAACCAGGATCAGCAGAAACAGGAGAAGCCTCAGGAACAGATGAGCAAGGAGAATGCTGAGCGGTTGCTGGATGCTGCTGTACAGGATGAGAAGGCCACGCAGCAGCGCATGAAGAAAGCGATGCAGCGCCCGCAGAAGAAACAGTTACAGAAGAATTGGTAAACGGAGATACGCGTATGAAGAGATATTTACTTTTTGTTCACTTATTACTCATCACCTTGACGCTGGCAGCACAGTCGCTGACGGTCAATGCTCCCTCACATGTGCAGAACGGTGAGAACTTCCGTCTTACCTACACGCTGAACACCTCCAACGCCAGTGATTTCCGTGTGGGTGATATCCCTGATGCCTTGGAGATCATCACGGGTCCCTATACCTCCCAGCAGTCGAGCTTCCAGATGGTGAACGGGCATACCAGCAGTTCATCCTCTATCACCTATACCTTTATCCTCTGTGCCAGCAAGAACGGTACGTTTACCATTCCGCCCGCACATGTCCATGCCAACGGCAAGACCATCACGTCGAACAGTGTGAAGGTGACCGTCTCTGGGCATGCCAACAATAACGGGAATGCACCCAAGATGCATGATGACGTGGAAGACCATCCGCAGATCAAGGCTGCAGGCACTCCCATCACAGGCAGTGACCTGTTCATCAAGGTGAGTGCCAACAAACAGCGGGTGCACGAGCAGGAACCGATCCTCCTGACCTACAAGGTCTATACCCTCGTTGACCTGACTCAGCTGGAAGGAAAGATGCCCGACCTCACCGGCTTCCACTCACAGGAAGTGAAGATGCCGCAGCAGAAATCATTCCATGTGGAGAGTGTGAACGGTCGCAATTACCGTTGTGTCACCTGGAGCCAGTATGTGATGTATCCCCAGATGACGGGAGACCTCGAGATTCCCAGCATCACCTTTAATGGTACCGTCATTCAACAGAACCGCAATGTCGATCCCTTCGAGGCTTTCTTCAATGGAGGCAGCGGCTATGTGGAGGTGAAGCGCAGCATCAAGGCACCCGGACTGAAGATCCATGTAGATCCCCTGCCCAAGCGTCCTGAGAATTTCTCCGGCGGTGTGGGTAAGTTCAATATCTCTGCCCAGCTGAACAAGACAGAGGTGAAAGCCAACGATCCCATCACGGTGCGTGTCGTCGTGGGGGGAATTGGTAACCTGAAGCTGATCAAACAGCCTGTGGTGAATTTCCCCAAGGATTTCGATAAATACGATGCGAAGGTCACTGACAAGACTAAGCTCACCGCCAACGGTGTGGAAGGGAATATGGTTTACGACTTTCTGGCCGTGCCTCGCAATCAGGGTAAATACACCATCCCTCCCGTGGAGTTCGTCTATTATGACATCAGTGCCAATGCTTACAAGACCATCAAGACACAGTCCTTCGACCTGGAAGTGGAGAAGGGTGACGGTAACAGCGACTCCTCGGTGAACTTCACCGATGAGAAGAACCAGGACATCCACGCCATCAAGACGGGTAAGTCGGTGCGGAAAGACACCAGTTCCCTGTTTTTCGGCAGTGCTGCCTACTGGATTCTCCTGGCCTTGTTGCTTGCGGCCTTCATTGCCCTGATGATCATCTTCCGTCACCGTGCCATCGAGAATGCCGACATTGTGAAGATGCGTGGCAAGAAAGCCAACAAGGTGGCCACCAAACGACTGCGTGCTGCCAACAAGCTGATGCTGGCAGGGAAGCAGGATGCCTTCTATGATGAGGTGCTCCGTGCTCTCTGGGGCTATGTGGGTGACAAGCTCAACATCCCCGTTACCGAGTTGTCGCATGACAATATCTCGGAGAAGCTTACTGCCCAGCATGTGGACGAGCCTACCGTCACCAAGTTCATGGAAGCCCTCGACGAGTGCGAGTTCGAGCGTTATGCACCCGGCGACCCTGCTGGTAACATGAACAAGACGTTCGATTCGGCCATGACCGCCATAGAGAAGATTGAAGAAGCCATGAAGAAAAACAAGACAAAGCGCGGCAGTGGTGTGTCGGCATTGCTCCTCATCATCGTCATGCTGTTGCTCCCGAAGAGTCTGTCGGCCATCACCAAGCAGGATGCCGATGCCGAATACAGTAAGGGCAACTATCAGCAGGCTATCAAGGACTACGAGGACCTGTTGAAGAACGGGGAGAGTGCGGAACTGTATTACAACCTGGGCAACGCCTACTATCGCACGGATAACATCACCCGTGCCGTCCTGAGTTATGAGCGTGCCCTCCTGCTCAGTCCTGCCGACGAGGATATCCGATTCAATCTTCAGATGGCTCGCTCAAAAACCATCGACAAGATCACGCCCGAGAGTGAGATGTTTTTCTTCACCTGGTATCGTTCGCTGGTGAACCTGATGAATATCGATAACTGGGCCCGTCTGGCCATCTTCAGCATCATCCTTGCCTTGGTACTCGCGCTGATGTATCTCTTCGCAGAGAGCATGATCCTCCGCAAGATTGGCTTCTTTGGCGGTGTGGCTTTCTTGCTCATCTTCCTGTTCAGTAACCTCTTTGCGTTCCAGCAGAAACGCATCCTGATGAAACGTAGTGGTGCCATCGTGGTGGTACCCTCTGTGACAATCAAGAAGACGCCCGAGAATGACAGTGCCGATCAGGGCGTGATCCACGAAGGCACACGGGTGGAGATCACCGATGATACCATGGTCGATTGGAAAGGTATCCGCTTGGCCGACGGTCGCGAGGGATGGATTCCCACCAAACAAATAGAGAAGATTTAGGATGGGCATACTGTTGGATATCGATCGCCAGTTACTGCTTTGGCTCAACGGCAGCGACTCCCTGTTCATGGATGGGGTGATGGCCACGCTCACCACGGGCACCACCTGGATACCCTTGTATCTTGCCTTGTTCTACCTCATTCTGAAGAACAACGAGACGATGGCGCAGGTGATGCTGACCGTGGGATGTGCTGTGGTGTGTGTCCTTATTACGGCAGGCATCACGAACTTGGTGGTGAAACCTCTTGTCGCGCGACCCCGTCCCTGCAACGACCTGTTCATCAAATATATGGTCGATGTGGTGCAGGGCATCTCCAGCCGCAACTACAGTTTCTTTTCCGCCCATGCCGCGAACACCAGTGCCTTGGTGATGTTCCTCGCCTTGCTCATCCGTAACCGTCTGTTCATCATCGCGATGATCTGTTGGTCGGCAATCAACTGCTACACCCGTCTGTACTTGGGGATGCACTATCCGTTCGACATTGTCTGCGGACTGCTCTTCGGCTGTCTGATGGGCTTCATCGCCTACGTGGTGTACCTGAAACTGTATTTGCGCATCTCACCGCAGTTCCACTATGTGTCATCCCATTATTCCAGTACGGGCTATGCCTTGAACGACATCGATACGGTGATTGCCGTGATGGTGCTTACTGTCATCTACGCCATGGTGCGTGCCTTATTTATTTAGTGAAACATGATAGATACCAAACATATCCGTATCAGCGACTATAACTATCCGCTGCCCGACGAGCGCATCGCCAAGTTCCCCATTGCCCAGCGCGATCACAGTAAGCTACTTGTGTATCGCAACGGCGAGGTGAGCGATGATGTGTTCTTCCATCTGCCCGACTATCTCCCTCAGGGAGCGCTGATGGTGTTCAACAACACGAAGGTGATCCAGGCACGTATGCATTTCCGGAAGACCACCGGTGCCCTGATCGAAATCTTCCTCTTGGAGCCATACCACCCTGCCGACTATGAACAGATGTTCCAGGTCACCGATTCGTGTGAGTGGATCTGTCTGATCGGCAATCAGAAGAAATGGAAAGAGGGCGAGCTTGTCAGAACCCTGTCGTGGAAAGGGCATGACCTGCAGATCAAGGCAGTACGCATGGGTGAGCAGGGTACAGGTCAGCGTATCGCGTTCTCATGGCATTACCTGTCGGATGACGGCACCTTGCCTCCCGTATCATTCGCCGAGGTCATCGACAGCATCGGCGAACTTCCTATTCCCCCCTATCTGAACAGGGAGACGCAGGAGAGTGACAAGACCACCTACCAGACGGTTTACAGCAAGATCAAAGGCAGCGTGGCGGCACCCACAGCCGGACTGCATTTCACGGACGAGGTACTGCAGGCTCTTGATCGTCATGGCATCGATCGTGAAGAGCTCACCCTCCATGTGGGGGCAGGTACCTTCAAACCGGTGAAGAGCGAGGAGATAGAAGGTCATGAGATGCACACGGAGTATATCTGTGTGAAACGTCAGACCATCGAGAAGCTCATCGCCCATCAGGCACAGGCCATTGCCGTGGGCACCACCAGTGTGCGCACCTTGGAGAGTCTGTACTATATGGGACTGAAACTGCAGCAGAATCCCGAGGCTACTGAGGAGGAGCTGCATGTGGATCAGTGGGAACCCTATCAGCAGGAACAGCAGCCTATCCCTCCCTTGCTGGCTCTTGGCAACATCCTTGCCTGGATGGACCGCAGAGGATTACAGAGCCTGCATAGCAGTACGCAGATTATCATTGCTCCAGGCTATGAATACAAGATTGTGAAGATCCTGATCACGAATTTCCACCAGCCACAGAGCACCCTGCTCCTTCTGGTGAGTGCGTTCGTGAAAGGTGACTGGCATACCATCTACGACTATGCGCTGAGTCACGACTTCCGTTTCCTCAGCTATGGTGACAGTAGTGTGTTGATTCCGTAATCCCCATTCTGGAGGAAGGAGTAAGGACGAAGGAGGAAGGAGATATGTTTCAAGTACAAGTGGATTGGTATATGAATACTTTATATGATTACAGTATCTCAGAAGTATTCTCCTTCCTCCCTCCTCCTTCCTCCTTCCTCGAATAAAATAAAAACAATAATGAAAAAAGGTGATAAAGTAAGATTTCTCAGTGAGAGCGGAGGCGGCATCGTAGCTGGCTTCCAAGGTAAGGATATTGTCTTGGTGGAGGATGAGGATGGCTTCCAAATCCCCACCCGGATTAATGATGTAGTGGTAATTGATTCGGATAACTACAATCTGGAGAAGGTTGCTCAGAAGAGGGTAGGTGTGACTCCGAAAAATCCTGACAATTCCAAATCTTCTGTTTCACAGTCCTCTGTTCCAAACAAAGCAGAACAGAAGATATCCACTCAGAAAGTGGAAAAGCCTGTGCTTCGTCCGATGGTGGAAGAACGGAAGGGTGGTGATAAACTGTCGGTATATCTTGGCTTCGTTCCCCTCGATATCCGCGAAGTCACCAAGACGCGTTTCGAGACCTATATCATCAACGACAGCAACTACTATATCCATTACAGCTATATGGTGGCGGAAGGGAACTCCTGGACGCTGAGGGCTATCGGTGAGGTGGAGCCAAACACCAAGGAGTATATCGAGGAGTTCGGCAGGGAGGTGTTAAACGAAATGGAACACATCGCCGTGCAACTGATTGCTTACAAACGAGATAAGACCTTTATGTTGAAGCAACCCGTTAGTGCTCAGTTCCGCGTTGACGGAGTGAAGTTCTACAAGCTGCATACCTTCCAGGAGAATGATTTCTTCGAGCAGAAGGCATTGCTCTATACCATCATCGAGAACGATAAGGAGACGCGTCCGCTGGTGATCGATCCCGAGAACATCAAGAAGGAGATGTACCATAAGGAACCGACTGATCATACACGTGTCGATAACGGATATGTGCGTCGTTATGAGAACGGCAAGCATGGTAACCCCTTTGTGCCGAAACACCGCAATGGGGATGAGCCTGTGGTCGTTGACCTTCATGCACAGGAAATTCTCGAGACCACATCAGGTATGAATTCTTCTGACATTCTGAACTATCAACTCGATGTCTTCCACCGTACGCTCGCCGACTACGGGGGTAACAAAGGACAGAAGATCGTGTTCATTCACGGAAAGGGTGAGGGGGTGTTGCGCCGTGCTATCATCCATGAACTTACCTACCGGTACAAATCATACACCTATCAGGATGCTTCTTTCCAGGAGTATGGCTATGGTGCCACACAGGTAACTATCCGATAGACGACGTAGTTTATGAATTCTCTTGATCAGAGATCTTCAATTCTTCAATATTACAATTCTTATTACAGGTTGTTAATCTCCTCGATGGATAAGTCCGCATTCCTATGATCGTGTCCCCATAGGGAGACAACAAGTTGCCTATTTCATCCTTACCTTCTTGTTGTTCCTAATCACTACACCCTTGTAGTTCTTATCCACACGCTGACCGCTGAGGTTGTAGAGTGGGGCATCTTCATAAGAACTGCTTACTGCCGGTTCCATGCCGGTTACAATGCCATGGCTGCCGTCATACAATATCCAACTACCATTAACAAGTTGATAGGTGTCCCAGTTATTGCTCCTTGCTGCCTGCACCTGACTCACGGTGATGACATTCTGTTCATTAGCCTGCGCTGGCCTCATCACCCTCAATGTTCCAGATAACATACCATTTCTGTCTGGAAGTTTGCTTACAATACCGTCCATGTCAGTGATACAATTCGTAGAGCAATCCAAAGACCTGAGGTAGGAAATATTATTTGAGAAAATAATCCCTGTTATTCTGTTATCACTACAATCCACGTCTAGTAATGTTCCCTGGTTAAGCGAACTCAGGTCAAGAATACCATTTATCGAATTTTGATTACAATTAAGATACTTCAATTTCCTGTTATACGATACATCAAGACCAGTCAAAGAATTATTACTGCAGTTCAGTGATGACAGATCGGTACAATCCGAAATGTCAAGAGTATTTAAGTTGTTTCCGTTACATTCCAATGTTTGCAACGCAGTACAACCATCCACATTTAATTCTCCAAGCATATGATTAGAATGGCACTTAAGCTCTGTCAGCAATGTGTTGTTGCTGCAGTTGAGTGTATTAAGTGACATGATGGAAATGGAAAGTGTGGTGAATTGGTTACCGTCACACTGAATTGATTTAAGATTCCTACAGCTTGCAGTTTCAAGACTTGTCAGCTTATTGTTTGAACACGTCAGATACTTCAGACTTGTGTTGTCTGTAATATAAAGATTTGTCAGTCCATTATTGGAACAATCCAGATTCTCTAAGAGTGAATTGTAATTACAGTTTAGCGTCTTGAGATTTTTGAAGTTTTTAATACTGAGTGTTGTGAACCGATTGGAATAGCAGTTGAGCTCACTCAATTGGGAACATCCAGAAAGACTCAAAGAATTCAGTTGGTTTTTGTAGCAGAGCAATTGCTGCAACGAGCTCATATTGCTGCAGTTAAGTGATTTGAGTGCACATTCAGTACAACTCAATGTGCTGAGCTTTACGTTGTTCGAAAAAGCAATGGAATAAAGTGATGCGTTTTTGTCACACTGGAGTGTTTTAAGATTTGTCAGTCCTGTTACAGAAAGACTTGTTAAATTGTTATTTCGGCAGTCAAGATTGGTAAGTTGAGAACACCCACTTACATTTAGAGAAGTAAGTGCATTATTATAGCAGATAAGAGTGGTAAGCTGAGAACACCCACTTACATTAAGAGAAGTTAAGGATTCATTTCCGCAGTCAAAACCGGTAAGTTGAGAACACCCACTTGCATTGAGAGAAGTAAGGGCTGTATTATTAGAGCATAAGAGCGAGGTGAGTTTTGTACAGTTGCTGCAATCCAGGGTGGAGAGATTTTGATTGCCTCTTATATCTAAAACCGGGAAGTCGTTTTTTCCACACTTAAGTGACTGGAGATTAGCAATTGATGACATTCTTGTCTCAGTTAATTGATTGTTTGAGCAATCAAGTGTAGTTAATGAATTTGCAAACCAAAGAGCAGATAATTGATTATTCGAGCAATTGAGATTTGTTAACGATTCATGATACAGGAATGGTCCTCTTTTAATAATGTTATTACTGCAATCTAACGTCCTCAACGCTCTAAAGTTTTCAATTCCAGTTAATAACTCGATGTTACGGCCACTTATGTCCAATTTACTAAAAGCAGCCACCTCACTCTCTGTCATATATCCCTTTCCAAATAACTGGCACAAGTACGATCGGAAATTTGTGTCAGGGAAAAAATCGGGTAGAAACAATACTTTCCAACGAGTACTAATGATAACATCTTGACTGTAAACTTGAGATCCATTATAATACACATTCATATAATCAATATGTTCACCATCTAAAGCTTTCATGGTCGCACCAATTGGCTCAATTATTACTGGGGATTTCCCTGGAGTCATTAATTCAGTATGATTCGAATTAATAACTTTTTTAAAATAGGTGTTTTTGACGTTAGGGTATGAACTGTTATTTGTTGCCTTAAGCTTTACTTCGGTATTTGAATCTTCACTAAAATAACAAGTCAAATCAACGAGGTCTCCTTTTTTACCTTGGATTGTTGCACTTAACCCACTGTAAAAGTAAATTAGACAATTGTCATTTGAGTGTCCTTCGATGGCACAGTCATTAGTGGATTCAACATACAAATTGCCTGGGCCTTTAATATCCAAACTGCCAAAATACACATAAATGCCTTCATAGTTCACACTTGAAATGGTTGTGGTTCCAGAAACCACCTCAAGCGTTCCATCGTTCTCGAAACGAACGGCCGATGCATTCTGAGAACTGAGGTTATTACTACCCACTAACTTCACTTTCAGAAGCCAGCATGACTTATTGTGGATGGCACGTTTGTCTGTACCGGTCATGGCTATAGTACAATTAGTAAGTGTCAGCGTATTCGAAGTTGGGTCATACGACGCCGTACCAGAGTCGAAAACCCCACTAACGTGTGGAATATTTCTACAGTTGTCGCTGGTCACCGTTATACCAGCTACGGAGAAACCATAATCGGTGGCAGCCGCCACATCGGGTGAACTCATCATCAATAAGCAGAAGGTTAACAGGAAAACCCTACTTGCGTTCATTCTCGTTTTCATTGCTATTGTTTTCATGATCGTTCTTATATATATAAATGGTTGGTACTCAGGTTTAATTATTGCAAATATACAAAAAACATTGTAAAGATACGCTGAATTCACCTTAATAATTGTTAAGGGACGTAATATGAGCTTAAGACAAATAATTAGTAAAATGTCACATGTCACATGTCGTATTAAGATGGTTTCATGATTCTATCAAAACCATTGTCAAGAAAAATGGTAATTTTTTCCTTCATGAAAATGATTGAAATAAGATTGAGTTGGATAGGATTGGGGCGTTTATGGTTCAAATAACGGGTGAGATTATGTAAGAAAATGCAGTTTTGATACCAAATATTGCCTTTTTTACCCAAAAGTATAGTCTTTTTTGCCCAAAAGTATAGTCTTTTTTGCTCCAAAGTATAGTCTAATTTGATTCAAAGTATAGTCTATTTTGCCTCAAAGTATAGTCTATTTTGATTCAAAGTAGAGTCTCTTTGTGGTTGTTCCAGCGTCATCTACGACACGTTCCGCCGTCACTTTATGGGGGTAAAGTGACGGCGGAATGAGTGTTAAGTGACGGCGGAAAGGGTGTTAACGCCCATCGGAACGACTCGTAGATGACGTTTCTAAGTATATAAACACTGTTTTCATCACCTAAAAACGTTGTTTTCATCACCTAAAAACGTTGTTTTCATCACCCAAAAACGTTGTTTTTGTGCTAACGTTCCTATTTTCAGCTGGTTGGGGAAATGTGAAAAACTTGCTGTTTTTGCGACCAAATGGTCGGTTGTTCGTGTAAATGCAATTCTTAGAGGGTTAGTTGTCGGAAAATTTCATAGTGGGTTGTAATGATCTTTCAATGCTTAGCGAGTTTTAGGGAGTATGGAATGAGATTCATGACCCCACGCCTTGCCCCTCCCTTTTTTTAATGAGAGGGGAGTGCCCTCAAAAAACTTTCGGGCAATCGTTCGTTATTTGAAAGAAAAGATGTATATTTGCAGAAAATAAGGAGGGATTATGGGAGTAGTGGCTTTTCTTTGTGCCATCGTGGCATGTGGACTGATGATATGGCTCACGAATTTATGGGATGCCAGGAAAGAAAGACAGAGGAGTGAGGCAGCTGTCCGAGAGACGGCTGTCCCCAACACCGTGGGCGAGGTATCTCACAAAACGGTGAGTGGAACATCCAGTGAAACAAATCATGTTGCATCCGCTGAAACGGAGGGTGAGACGGAGCCGTTGAAAGGGGCGCGTGACTTGCTGCTGGAGACGCTGACGAAGATCGGATGCCAGTATGAACTGGCGGAAGAGGAAGATGATGACAGGATTTTCTTTGGGTATCAAGGGGAGCATTTCTTCGCTAACGCCAAGAATGACTGGCATTACATCCAGATCTGGGACATCCATTGGTGGCATGTGGAGCTGTATGATGTGGATGAGTTTTCGCGGCTGAGGAAGGTGATCAACGGTTCGAACCTGAAGAACAGTGTGACGACGGTCTTTACTGTCGATGAAGTGGGAAAGAATGTCGATGTGCATTCGAAGTCGATCATCCTCTTTGTCCCACAGATTCCCGACCTCGGGCGTTATCTGCAGATCGAACTGAACGAGTTCTTCCGCGCCCATCAGTATGTGAGCATTGAAATGGCGAAGCTGCGCGAAAAGGAGGAGTCCATGAGGTCGTCATGATTGTCTCTCAATGTTTTTTTTATTTCTCTACGAATTAGACAAATTAGACGAATTTGTTTTTCTTCTGATAGTGTCCTTATGGCAGAAATGAAAATCGCCGGGGGCACCCAAGATAATTCGTCAAATTCGTCAAATTCGTAGAGATAACCTATATTTGTCTAATTTGTCAAATTCGTAGAGAGTAAAAGAACCTCATTCATTGAGTGTTTCTTGTTGCAGGCGACTTCGAAAAGTCTGGCGAAAGTAGAGAAATGTGTGCTTTTATTTTGTTATGTGCCGTAAAAGTAGTATTTTTGCAACGAAATTTTAAAATTTTATGGCACATAATGTTTTTAGGGGATTGGGCATTGCACTCATCACCCCTTTCACACCTGATGGAGCTGTCGATTACGTAGCTCTGAAAAGATTGTTGCAGTACCAGATTGATAACGGAGCAGATTTCTTATGTATTCTCGCTACGACTGGCGAGACTCCCACATTGACGGCTGACGAGAAGAAGCACATCAAGGACATGGTAGTGGAGATGGCAGGCGGTAAGCTTCCCATCCTGATGGGATGCGGTGGCAACAACACCGCGGCTGTCGTAGAGGAGTTGCGCACTGGTGACTTCCATGGCATCGATGGCGTGCTGAGTGTTTGTCCTTATTACAACAAACCCTCGCAGGAAGGTCTCTACCAGCATTTCAAGGCTATTGCCAATGCCACCAAGCTGCCCGTGGTGCTCTATAACGTTCCTGGAAGAACAGGTGTGAACATGAAGGCGGAGACCACCGTAAGACTGGCCCGCGACTGTGAGAACATTGTGGCAATCAAGGAGGCCAGCGGCAGTCTGGAACAGGTGGACGAGATCTTAAAGAACGCTCCCCGTGACTTTGACGTGATCAGTGGTGATGATGCACTGACCTATCCGATGGTGGCCTGTGGTGCTGTGGGTGTGATCTCCGTGATTGGTAACGCGCTGCCCCGTGAGTTTTCCAAGATGATCCGTCTGGAGAAGAAGGGAGAGTTCGAGGGTGCGCTGAAGATCCATCACCGTTTTACCGATCTGTTCAGTCTGCTCTTTGTCGATGGTAACCCCGCCGGTGTGAAAGCCGTCCTACATCAGATGGGCTTCATCGATAACGTGCTGCGCCTGCCGTTGGTTCCCACCCGTCTTACTACGTTACAGCGAATCTCTGAATTGTTGAAGGAACTGAAGATCTGATGGAAGAGAGGAGGGTGATTCACGAGATAACGCCGCTGATGGGCAAGGATGTGCTGTATATTGCCGACCGGCGCAAGAAGGAGTTCACGTATCCTATCCATAACCATGAGGTCTTCGAACTGAATTTCGTGGAGCATGCCCCTGGCGTGAGAAGGATTGTGGGTGACAGTAATGAGGTGATCGGTGAGTATGACCTGGTGCTCATTACCAGTCCTGACCTGGAGCATGTATGGGAGCAGAATACCTGTACCAGTGAGGACATCCGTGAGGTGACAGTACAGTTCGATTTCGGCATGGGGGAGGATTCCCTCTTCGGGCGCAACCCTTTCATCTCTGTGCGGAAGATGATGAACGAAGCGAGGAAAGGATTGTGTTTCCCGTTAAGTGCCATCATGAAGGTTTACAAGGAAATAGACACGCTGAGTACGGTGGGCGACGGGTTCTATGCCGTGGTGCAGTTCATGACTATTCTTTATGAACTGTCAAAATGTGAAGGTGCCCGTACGTTGGCATCATCGAGTTTTGCAAAGATTGCCGTGGAAGACGACTCCCGTCGTATCCTCAAGGTGAAGAACTTCATCAACGAGAACTTCATGGATGAGATCCGACTGGCACAGCTGTCTGAGATCGCCGGGATGAGTCCGAGTGCGTTCAGCCGTTTCTTCAAGTTGCATACAGGCAGGAACCTCAGTGAGTATATCATCGATATCCGTCTGGGCTACGCTGCCCGGAAACTGGTGGATACCAGTCGCTCCATCTCTGAGATCAGCTTCGAATGCGGATTCAATAACCTCAGTAACTTCAACCGCATCTTTAAAAAGAAAAAAGGATGCTCACCCAGTGAGTTCAGGGATAATTATCATAAGACGAGGATAATTGTTTAAAAAAGTGAGAAGTAATAAGTGACAAGTGATAAGTATGATTACTATTATGAGCTTGGCCTTGTGATCATTCTCTAAGAGCTTGGTCTTGTGGGCTCCCCGCCCATCGTAGGGGCGGGGCTGGGGGCGGGGTCAGTAATCTACCTCTCTCTTCTCAGTTCTCATTTCTTAGTAGTAATCATACTTATCACTTATTACTTATTACTTTTCACTTTACTTAATAGTTCTCCGCCTTCACCTGGAAGTAGCTTTGGGGATGGTTGCAGACGGGGCACTCCTCGGGAGCCTGCTTGCCGATGACGATGTGACCGCAGTTAGCGCACTGCCAGATGACATCACCGTCCTTTGAGAACACCTTCTTGTCACGGATATTCTTCAGAAGCTTACGATAACGCTCCTCGTGCTCCTTCTCAATGGCGGCAACGCCCTCGAACTTCTCGGCGATCTCATCGAATCCCTCTTCGCGGGCTTCCTGTGCCATGCGGGCATACATGTCTGTCCACTCGAAGTTCTCACCGCTGGCAGCATCCTCGAGGTTCTTCTCAGTGTCGCTCACCTTACCGCCATTGAGCAGCTTGTACCACATCTTGGCATGCTCCTTCTCGTTGGCAGCCGTCTCTTCGAAGATAGCGGCGATCTGTACGTATCCGTCTTTCTTTGCCTTGGAGGCGAAATACGAATACTTGTTGCGAGCCATTGACTCACCGGCAAAGGCCTCCTGGAGGTTCTTTTCCGTCTTTGTTCCTTTTAATTCTTTCATAATGCTTTTGTCTTTAATGATTAATTATTTGGGTTTACGAATTATTCTATTTCTCTACGAATTAGACGAATTAGACGAATTTCTTTTTCTCTTCGAATATTTATATCCTCGAATTAGGCGAACTCCTTTTGTATCTCATACAAGACAAATCCCATTTTTCATTATAATTAGTCTAATTTGTCTAATTCGTAGAGTTAAATTCTATCTTCGTGAGCTTACACATTGCGGGGCAAGGTGATTTCTCCCCGCATGTTACAGTTCATGAAGTGGCGCACCGTCTGGTAATCGGCATAATGCCCCTGCAGGTGCATCAGCTTGGTGACGGCACTCTCCACCGTACTGTCGTATCCGCTGATCACCCCCGCATTCTTCAACTGGAACCCCGTGTCGTAGCGAGCCATCTCCACCGTGCCTGCCGCACACTGACTGATATTGATGATGTTCACCCCTCTGTTGGCCGCATCCTTCAGCATCTGCATCAGCCACGGTCGTTGCGGTGCATTGCCACTGCCATAAGTTCGCATCACGATGCTGCGGAGCTCAGGTGCATCAAGTACATGACTCACGATGTTGTCCTGGATACCAGGGAAGAGCGTGAAGACCACCACGTTGGGATCGGTGACGTAATGAGGAACCATCGGACGACTATAGTCGGGCTGGATGATGTACTCCTCATGATACACGATGTTGATACCCGCATCCCCCAGATGAGGGTAGTTGAAGGAGTCGAAGGCATTGAAGCCGTCGGCATTGATCTTCGTGGAACGGTTGCCGCGGAGCAACTTCCCACTGAAATAGATACATACCTCCGGGACAATCGGCGTACCGTCGTCATGATGGGCAGCCGCAATCTCAATACTCGTGATCAGGTTCTCCTTGCCATCGGTACGGAGCTGACCGAGAGGTAGCTGGGAACCGGTGAGGATCACAGGCTTGGTGAGGTTCTCCAACATGAACGACAAGGCAGAGGCGGTGAAAGCCATGGTGTCTGTGCCGTGGAGGATCACGAAACCGTCGTACTGCTTATACCGATCGGTAATAATCCTTACCAGCTCAGCCCACAGACGGGGCGTCATATCCGATGAGTCGATGGGAGGCGTGAACTGATAGATATCAATACCCGTCGGTATCCACTCGAATTCCGGCACCTGCATCGATAGCTGTTGGAAGTCGAGTGGTTCAAGGGCACCAGTCTTGGGATTCCTCCCCATGCCGATGGTTCCTCCTGTATAAATGAGTAACACCTTGTTTTGGCGTTCTACGGTTCCTGTCATGTTGTGATACGACATCGTTTTCGTAATTATTTTTGCAAATATAGTTTAATTTCTTCGTATATCCAAAAAAACTTAGTATATTTGCAGAAAATAATTACAGTACTTAAAAAATAAAACAAATCTATGAAACAGTTTATGGATGACAATTTCCTGCTGGAGACCCAAACCGCGCAGGATTTGTATCACAATCATGCGGCTAAGATGCCGATCATCGATTATCATTGTCACTTAATCCCCGAAATGGTGGCCAACGACCACAAGTTCAAGAGCATTACCGAGTTGTGGCTGGGTGGCGATCATTACAAGTGGCGTGCCATGCGCACCAATGGTGTGGACGAGCGTTTCTGCACAGGCAGTGATACCTCCGACTGGGAGAAGTTTGAGAAATGGGCAGAGACTGTTCCCTATACCTTCCGTAACCCCTTGTACCATTGGACACACCTGGAGCTGAAGACCGCTTTCGGCATCACCAAGCTGTTGAGTCCGAAGACGGCACGCGAGATCTTCGATGAGTGTAACGAGAAACTGAAGCAGCCCGAATATACGGCTCGTGGATTCATGCGCCGCTATCATGTGGAGACCGTTTGTACCACCGATGACCCCGTGGATGACCTGCGTTATCACAAGCAGACCCGTGAGAGTGGTTTCGAGGTGAGGATGATTCCGGCATGGCGCCCTGACAAGGCCATGAACATCGAGAAGCCTGAATATGCTGACTATGTGAACCAACTGAGTGAGGTGTCTGGCGTGAGCATCTCTTCCTTCAAGGATATGATGGATGCCCTGCAGAAACGTCATGACTTCTTCCACGAGAATGGCAGCCGACTGAGTGATCACGGTATCGAGGAATTCTATGATGAGCCCTATACCGACAGTCAGATTGAGACCATCTTCGAGAAAGCTATGCGTAAGCAGGCACTGTCGGAACTGGAGGTGCGCCAGTATAAACACTGCTTCCTGAAGCTCTGTGCTGAGATGGACTATGATGCAGGATGGACACAGCAGTATCACTATGGTGCGATTCGTGACAACAACACACTGATGTACAACCGTCTGGGTGCTGACACAGGCTTCGACTCCATTGGTGAGTTCACCACGGCAAAGGCCATGAGCCATTTCCTGAATGAGCTCAACATGGAAGGAAAGCTTACGCGTACCATATTATATACTTTGAACCCCTGTGCCAACGAGGTGATTGCCACCATGCTGGGTAACTTCCAAGATGGCTCCTGTCCTGGTAAGATCCAGTTCGGTAGCGGATGGTGGTTCAATGATCAGCTCGACGGTATGACACGTCAGATGAACGCCCTGTCGGTGCTTGGTCTGCTGAGCCGCTTCGTGGGAATGCTTACCGACAGTCGTTCATTCCTGAGCTATCCGCGTCATGAATATTTCCGCCGACTGCTGTGTAACCTGCTGGGTAACGATGTGGAGAAAGGGTTGCTGCCCAACGACACGGAGAGTCTTGCCAGGATGGTGGAAGACATCAGTTACAACAATGCGAAGAACTACTTCAACTTCTAACAGATACGAGAGTCCCGATGACAAAAATCATCGGGATTTTCTATATAATTCGAGAAAATGTTTGCCAGTTTCGAAAAATAAACGTATTTTTGCAGCAGATTTTTAACGAACTGAAATGACTCGTATGAAAAAGGTAGTTCTCCCGATGGTTGCATTCACCATCATCATGCTTCTGGGAAGTTGCGGAAGCACCAAAGACATTGTTTATTTTCAAGGCGTAGATGATCTGGATTTAACACCTTCGAAGGGATTGTACGATGCCCGTATCTTCCCCAAGGACATGTTGATGATCAATGTGAGTACCACCGATCCTGAGGCCTCGAAGCCATTCAACATCAACCACCAGAATACCCAGTATATGAATAACACGAATGGCGTGAACATGTACGGCTATTTGGTTGACAATGAAGGAAACATCAATTTCCCGATGATCGGTATCCTGCATGTGGAAGGACTGACAACCCGTGAGTGCGAGGCATTGATCCTTGACAGGGTGAAGCCCTACATGGCCAAGACCGAGGTGCCTATCGTTACCGTGAGAATGTCGAGCTATCATATCACGCTGATCGGTGAGACTGGCTCACGCATCGTTCCTGTCACTACTGAGAAGATGAATATCATTGAAGCCCTGGCCAATGGTGGTGACCTGACGATGACGGGACGGCGCGATAACATCCTGCTGATCCGCGAAGACAAGACAGGACAGAAGAGTATTCACCGTCTGGACATCAGTAAGGGTGACATCCTGAACTCACCTTATTATTATCTGCAACAGAACGATATCCTATATATCGAGCCGAACAAAACCAAGATTAACCGGCAGGCCATCAGTAACGCCTCCATCTGGGTATCGGCCTTGGGAATGGTTTCCTCCATTGCAGCACTGGTCGTTTCGATCGTTAAAAAATAAAACATACACACAAACACAATCAATAATACACAATACACAAACACAATTTAAAAGCTATGTGCGGAATAGTAGGATACATTGGAACAAGAGAGGCTTACCCGATTTTGATCAAAGGCCTCAAGCGCTTAGAGTACAGAGGATATGACAGTGCAGGTGTTGCCATGATCAACGGGCAGAACGCACTGAATGTCTATAAGGCTAAGGGTAAGGTTAGTAACTTAGAGGAATACTGCAGTGACAAGGATATTTCCGGCACTATCGGTATTGCACATACAAGATGGGCAACTCACGGAGAACCTTCTTCCGTGAATGCCCATCCTCATTATTCGGAATCCAAAAACTTGGCGATCATCCATAACGGGATCATTGAGAACTATGCCGACCTGAAGCGCAAGCTGATGGAGAAAGGGGTGAAGTTCAGAAGTGATACCGACACGGAGGTACTGGTACAATTCGTTGAATATGTACAGGTGAAGAAGAACCTCGACTTACTGACTGCCGTGCAGCTGGTCTTGCATGAGGTGATTGGTGCTTATGCCATCGCCATACTCGACAAGAACCATCCGGATACCATCATCGCGGCAAGGAAACAGAGTCCGCTGGTGGTGGGCATCGGCGAGGATGAGTTCTTCATCGGATCGGATGCCAGTCCTATCATTGAATACACGGATCAGGTGGTGTATCTCGAAGACGGGAATATTGCGGTCATCAAGAAAGGAGAGGAACTGAAGGTTGTGAATATCTACAACATCGAGCTCTCGCCGGAGGTGAAGACCGTGGATATCAACCTCGGACAGATAGAGAAGGGTGGTTACCCGCACTTCATGCTCAAGGAGATCTTCGAGCAGCCGGAGTGTATCACCAACTGCATGCGTGGAAGGATTAACCTCGAAGCCACGCATGTCACCCTCAGTGCCGTGATCGATTACAAAGAGCAGTTGATGCGTGCCAAGCGAATCATCATTGTGGCTTGTGGAACATCATGGCATGCCGGACTGATCGGAAAGCAGATGATAGAGAACCTCTGTCGGATTCCCGTAGAGGTGGAATATGCTTCGGAGTTCCGTTACCGGAACCCTGTCGTCAACAAGGATGATGTGGTGATCGCCATCTCGCAGAGCGGTGAGACTGCCGACACCTTGGCTGCCGTCGAGCTGGCGAAGAAAGATGGTGCTTTCATCTATGGTATCTGTAATGCCATTGGATCAAGCATCCCGCGTGCCACCGATACGGGTTCGTATATCCATGTGGGACCGGAGATTGGTGTTGCTTCCACCAAGGCGTTCACAGGACAGGTGACAGTTCTCACCATGCTGGCGTTGGCCATGGCACAGGAGATGGGTACCGTCTCTGAAGAGGATTACCTGAGTATCGTCAGGGAACTGAATGAGATTCCTGAGAAGATGAGGGAGGTGCTGAAACTCAATGGTCGCATCGCTGATCTGAGTCGTACCTTCACTTATGCCCGCAACTTCCTGTATCTTGGTCGTGGATTCAGTTATCCGGTAGCCTTGGAAGGGGCTTTGAAACTGAAGGAGATCAGTTATATCCATGCCGAGGGCTATCCCGCCGCAGAGATGAAACACGGTCCGATTGCCCTCATCGACTCCGACATGCCTGTGGTAGTGATTGCCACACATAATGCGATGTACGAGAAGGTGCTGAGCAACATCCAGGAAATCAAAGCCAGGAAAGGAAAGGTGATCGCACTGATCAGTAAAGGTGACGAGACGATCCGGAAGATTGCGGATGAGGTGATTGAGCTACCTGACACGCTGGAGTGTTTGGAACCGCTGATCGCCACCATCCCCTTACAGATGTTAGCATACCATATCGCCGTCTGCAAAGGCAAGAATGTCGATCAACCCAGGAACCTCGCCAAGTCGGTTACAGTGGAATAGCCATTCAGGCCACCTCCGGTATTCACACCGGTCGGGTGGCCTTTCTTTTGATAGTTTGTTTTCATACGTTAGTAATATATAATAAGCAGTTGGATGAGAAATGTTACATTGGTGCTTGAAGATGGCACCTCGTTTCATGGTTATAGCTTTGGCTATGAAAAACCTGTTGCCGGTGAAGTCGTGTTCAACACGGCCATGATGGGCTATCCGGAGAGTCTTACCGATCCTTCGTACGCAGGACAGCTCATGACACTTACTTTTCCGCTCGTTGGTAATTACGGCGTTCCGCCTTTTACGATGGAACCCGATGGCATCGCCACGTTTATGGAGAGTGACAAGATCTATGCTTCTGCCATCATCGTTTCCGACTATACCGAGGAGTATAGTCATTGGAATGCCTGTGAGAGTCTGGCAGCGTGGCTTAAACGTGAGCATGTACCAGGTATAACGGGTATAGACACCCGTGAACTCACAAAGGTATTACGTGAGCATGGCGTGATGATGGGAAAGATTCTCTTCGATGATGAGCCGGAGAATATCCCTTATGCCGACTATGCCGGTGTGAACTTCGTCGATCAGGTGAGCTGCAAGGAGGTGATCCGATACAATGAAGGGGCAGGGAAGAAGGTGGTGCTCGTTGACTGTGGCGTGAAGCACAATATCCTCCGTTGTCTGATTAACAGAGGTGTTGAGGTGATCCGCGTTCCCTGGAACTATGATTATACTTCGATGGACTTCGACGGACTGTTCCTGGCTAACGGTCCAGGTGATCCTGATATGTGTGAAGATGCTGTGAGGGTATTGCGCAAACAGATGACCATAAGCCGTAAGCCTATCTGCGGCATCTGTATGGGTAACCAACTCTTGGCCAAGGCGGGAGGAGCCAGTATCTACAAGCTGAAATACGGTCACCGCTCCCATAACCAGCCTGTGCGACTGGTGGAAACGGAAAAATGCTATGTCACCAGTCAGAACCACGGTTATGCTGTGGATGCGAACACCTTGGGACCGGAGTGGCAGGAGTTGTTCGTGAATATGAATGACGGTAGTAATGAGGGAATCCGTCACAAGACGAACCCGTGGTTCTCATCACAGTTCCATCCTGAGGCCTGTTCAGGTCCCGTGGACACAGAGTTTATGTTCGATAAGTTTGTGGATTCTTTAAAAGGGTAGAAGATGAAAGACAACAGTATCAAGAAAGTGTTGCTTCTGGGATCAGGAGCGTTGAAGATAGGGGAGGCTGGAGAGTTTGACTATTCAGGATCACAAGCCTTGAAAGCCCTGCGGGAAGAGGGCATCCAAACGGTTCTCATCAATCCGAATATTGCCACGGTGCAGACCTCTGAGGGTGTGGCCGACCAGATTTATTTCCTACCCGTTCAACCCTATTTCGTGGAGAGGGTGATACAGAAAGAACGTCCTGACGGTATCTTATTGGCCTTCGGAGGACAGACGGCCCTGAACTGTGGTGTGGCCCTTGACCAAAGTGGTGTCCTGAAGAAATACGGGGTACGGGTGCTGGGAACACCTGTCAAAGCCATCATGGATACCGAAGACCGTGAGCTCTTCGTGGAACGACTCAACGAGATCGGTGTGAAGACAATCAAGAGTGAGGCTTGCGAGAATCTGGAACAGGCCAGAAAGGCTGCTGCCGACTTAGGGTATCCCGTCATTATCCGCGCGGCCTATGCATTGGGTGGTTTGGGCAGTGGTTTCTGTGACAATGAGGATGAGCTGAACAAATTGGCCGAGAAGGCCTTCTCGTTCTCTCCACAGGTGTTGGTGGAGAAGAGTCTGAAAGGATGGAAGGAGATAGAATATGAGGTGGTACGCGACCGTTATGACAACTGTATCACCGTGTGTAATATGGAGAATTTCGACCCACTGGGCATCCATACAGGGGAATCGATTGTCATTGCTCCCTCACAGACGCTTACGAACAAGGAATACCACAAGTTACGTGCCTTGGCCATTAAGATCATCCGTCATATCGGTATCGTAGGTGAGTGTAATGTGCAGTATGCCTTCGATCCTGCCAGTGAAGATTACCGCGTGATCGAAGTGAATGCACGCTTGTCTCGTTCTTCCGCCTTGGCCTCCAAGGCCACGGGTTACCCCTTGGCGTTTGTCGCCGCGAAATTAGGAATGGGCTATGGCTTGTTTGAACTGAACAATTCGGTCACCAAGACAACCAGTGCTTTCTTCGAACCTGCCCTCGACTATGTGGTGTGTAAGATTCCGCGATGGGACCTGTCTAAATTCCATGGTGTTGACAAGGAGCTGGGTAGTAGCATGAAGTCGGTGGGCGAGGTGATGGCCATCGGTCGTACCTTCGAGGAAGCCATCCAGAAGGGATTGCGCATGATCGGTCAGGGTATGCACGGTTTTGTGGAGAACAAAGAACTGGAGATCAAGGATATCGATGCTGCCCTGCGGGAGCCGACAGACAAACGTATCTTCATCATCTCGAAGGCGATGCACAAAGGCTATACCATCGATCAGATTCATGAACTGACGAAAATCGACAAATGGTTCCTGTATAAACTGAAGCATATCATAGACATCGATGAACGTCTTGGAAAGATAGGGAATACAGGGGAGATGGGTGATGTCTTGAAAGAACTGAGCGCCGAACAGCTGCTGGAGGCAAAGATCTATGGATTCACTGACTTCCAGATAGCACGTGCCATCGGCTTGGAGGAACGCATGCACAACATGCACCAGGCTGCCCTCGTGATTCGTGATCTGCGCAAGCGCTATGGCATCCTTCCCGCGGTGAAGCAGATTGATACTCTGGCGGCAGAATATCCTGCACATACCAACTACCTCTATCTGACGTATCAGGGACTGTCTCTGTCTGATGAGGCCAATCCTGTTTATCATGATATCACTTATGAGAATGATCATCGCTCGATCATCGTATTGGGATCAGGAGCCTATCGCATCGGGTCGTCAGTGGAGTTCGACTGGTGTGGTGTGCAGGCATTGAATACCATCCGGCGGGAGGGGTATCGCTCGGTGATGATCAATTACAACCCAGAGACGGTATCTACGGATTATGACATGTGTGACCGTCTGTATTTCGATGAACTCACCTTCGAACGGGTGATGGACATCATCGACTTGGAGACACCACATGGGGTGATTGTGAGCACGGGCGGACAGATCCCCAATAACCTGGCAATGTGGCTCGATGGAGAAAAAGTACCTATCCTGGGAACATCTGCCCAGGATATCGACCATGCTGAAGACCGTGCAAAGTTCTCTTCCATGCTGACAAGAAACGGTATCAACCAGCCTGCTTGGCGAGCCCTTACCAGTATGGAGGACATCAACGAGTTTATTGATGAGGTGGGCTTCCCTGTATTGGTGAGACCCTCGTATGTGCTTTCGGGCGCAGCGATGAATGTCTGTTCAAACAACGAGGAACTGGAGAAGTTCTTGCAACTGGCGGCCAATGTGAGTGAGGACCACCCTGTGGTGGTGAGCCGTTTCATTGAACACGCGAAGGAAATCGAGATGGATGCCGTGGCCCGTGATGGAGAGATTATTGCCTATGCCATCTCCGAGCATATCGAGTTTGCAGGCGTTCATTCGGGCGATGCCACCATCCAGTTCCCACCACAGAAATTGTATGTGGAGACGGTACGCCGCATCAAACGTATATCCAGACAGATTGCCAAGGAACTGCATATCAGCGGACCGTTCAATATTCAGTTCATGGCACGTGAGAATGATATCCTTGTCATCGAGTGTAACCTGCGTGCAAGTAGATCTTTCCCGTTTGTAAGTAAGGTATTGAAAATCAATTTAATAGATTTGGCAACAAAAGTGATGCTCGGACTGCCTGTAGAGAAACCTGGAAAGAATCTCTTTGATCTGGATTACGTTGGAATTAAGGCAAGTCAGTTCTCATTCAACCGTTTGCAGAAAGCTGATCCGGTGCTGGGCGTAGACATGGCTTCGACTGGTGAGGTGGGTTGTCTGGGAGACAATACCAGTACGGCTTTGCTGAAGAGTATGCTGTCCGTGGGTCATCGTATTCCGGAAAAGAATATCCTTCTCTCCACGGGTGGCGCGAAACAGAAAGCGGAGATGCTGGATGCCGCACGTCTTCTTGTGGAACATGGATACAGTCTCTATGCCACAGGAGGAACATCGCGTTACCTCTCCGACAATGGCATCGCCAATACGCTGGTACATTGGCCATCGGAGGAGGGACAGCAGCCACAAGCCTTGGATATGTTGCACAACCACCAGATAGATATGGTGGTGAATATTCCGAAGGATCTGACCTCACATGAGCTGACGAACGGGTATAAGATCCGACGGGCAGCCATCGACCTGAATGTGCCGCTGATTACTAACAGCCGGTTGGCCAGTGCCTTCATTCATGCTTTTTGTACGGTGAGTCTTGACGAGATAGGTATCAAGTCGTGGGGAGAGTATTGATCTCCTCACGATGTTGGTATTAAAAAGTGTGTTTTCTTCCGTCAAAGAATCTTAAAACCATCTGATGGCTTTAAACTTTATCCTTTATGCTTCGTCTTACTAACAAATCGCGATTGATTATTGTGTTTTTAGTTATAAATTTAAAGGATAAATAAGGTATGAAGAAAATGATATGGTTGCTGGCTGCGGTGTTCACCGTAACTGCCGCTTCAGCACAAGAGAACAACGGACAGAGAGAGCGACAGCGCTTCGATCGTACCGAACAGATGGTGAAGGAGTATAACCTGAACGCTGAACAGGCAGAGAAGGTGAAAGCATTAAATGAGCAGTATGCTGACTTGTTCATGATGCGTGGACGTGGTCCCGGCAGACCGGGTGGTCCTCGGGGTATGGCTCCACAAGCAGGGCAGAGACCAGACGGTCAGCCAGGTGCTACCGCTCAGCAGGGTCAGCCACGCGGTGACAGACAAATGCCTAGTCGTGAAGAGATGGAGAAGCGCATGAAGGAGCGCCGTGAAAAGATGGACGCTTACAATGCCGAACTGAAGAAGATCATGACTCCCGAACAGTTTGAAGCCTATGAGAAGCGGATGCAGGAGATGCGCAACCGTCGTCCTCAGATGCCCAGACAGTAATCATGTACACGTAAGATTAGGTTGTTAGTAGTATTATATGTTAGTAGTATTATAAATAAAGGTGAAGATTGTTTTGAAAGGACAAATAAAAGGACGGAGTTTGCTCCGTCCTTTTTCGTTGATATGATTGAACTATGCTGTTTGTCCTGTCTCAAACTGCAGCTCGTCACGTTCACTGCACTTACTCACATGGATGATACTGCCTTCTTGGAGGTCACCGTCTAACAAACGCTCACATACACCGTCCTCGATATAGGTCTGGATGGCTCTCTTCAGCGGACGGGCACCAAACTGTACATCGTATCCCTTGGTGGCAACAAACTCTTTAGCTTCATCGGTAATCTCCAGATGATAACCCATCTCCTCGATACGTTTGTACAGTCCCTTCAGCTCCACATCGATAATCTTCTTGATGGCGGGAAGGTCGAGCTGGTCGAATGTGATGATCTCATCGAGACGGTTCAGGAACTCAGGTGAGAACTGCTTACTCAGACTTTTCTGGATAATGCTGCGGGCATATTCCTTATCATGCTCATCAAGGGCCAGTCCTGAACCACCGGCATTGAAGCCTACACCTCGGCCGAATTCCTTCAACTGACGTGTTCCCGCATTGGAGGTCATGATGATCACCGTGTTGCGGAAATCAATGAGGCGTCCGTTACCATCGGTGAGCCTTCCCTCATCGAGTACTTGTAAAAGCATGTTGAACACGTTGGGGTGGGCTTTCTCTATTTCATCGAGTAAGACGATGGAGTAGGGGTGACGGCGCACACGCTCGGTAAGCTGTCCGCCCTCCTCGTATCCTACATATCCCGGAGGAGCACCAATCAGTCGTGACGTGTTAAAACTTTCTGAGTATTCACTCATATCAATGCGTATCAGGGCATCGGCACTGCCGAACATTTCTTCAGCGAGTTTCTTGGCCAGGTAAGTCTTGCCCACGCCAGTAGGACCTAAGAACATGAATGCACCGATGGGGTGAGTGGGATCTTTCAGTCCGACACGATTACGCTGGATGGCTTTCACCATCTTCTCGATGGCCGGATCCTGAGCGATGACGGCACTCTTCAGTTTCTGTGCGAGGTTCTTCAGCTGGATACCCTCAGACTGTGCCATACGCTGTACAGGCACGCCCGTCATCATCGATACCACATCGGCCACGTCAGCCTCAGTAACGACCTTGTTCTCATCAACCTCACCATTGCTCCAACGCTCCTGCATTTCATTGAGCTCTTTCTCCAACAGCTGTTGTTTGTCGCGGAATCCTGCGGCAAGTTCGAAATTCTGGTTGCGCACAGCTGCTTGCTTCTTTTCAGTCACAGTGGCAATCTGTTGTTCGAGCTCGGTAATCTCAGGAGGGATAGCAACATTCTGCAGGTGGATTTTCGACCCCACCTCATCGAGTGCGTCAATGGCTTTATCAGGGAAGAACCGATCTGTGACGTAACGGTCTGTCAGTTTGACACATGCCAAAATGGCATCATCGGTGTAGCTGACATGGTGATGTTTCTCGTATCGGTCTTTGATGTTATGCAGAATCTCTAACGTTTCCTCAGTGGACGTTGGTTCCACGATTACCTTTTGGAAACGACGCTCCAATGCTCCGTCTTTCTCTATGGAGTTGCGGTACTCATCGAGTGTGGTAGCACCGATGCATTGGATCGTTCCCCTGGCAAGAGCGGGCTTCAGGATATTTGCGGCATCCATGCTTCCTGGTGTGGATCCAGCACCAATCAAGGTGTGTATCTCATCGATAAATACGATAATATCCGGGTTTGACTCAATCTCCTTGATTAAGGCACGGATGCGCTCCTCGAACTGTCCGCGATATTTGGTACCAGCCACGATGGCTGTCATGTCGAGGTTCACCACGCGCTTGTTGAACAGCATGGGAGAGGTGTGGTGTTGCACGATCATCTGTGCCAGTCCTTCCACAATGGCACTTTTGCCCACACCAGGTTCACCAATTAATATCGGATTGTTCTTCTTCCGTCGTCCGAGGATCTCGATCACTCGCTGAAGCTCGCGCTCACGTCCTACAACAGGGTCAAGCAAACCATTGGCAGCGGCCTTTGTCAGGTCGGTGCTGAAATTATCCAGTACAGGGGTCTTTCCGTCACCTTTCCGTGTGCGGGTGGCGGTTTTCTTCTCTTGAGGGGTTTTGTTGCTTGCGAGGGAATCCTCGTCGAGCTCTTCCTCATCAGGCAATCCAATACCGTTGGTGGGTTGTGATTCCTTCTTATGTGAGAAATATGTCAGGGCGTCTTCGTAACTCATGTTGTTAAATTCTAATACTACTTTAGCCCCATTATCCACATGGTCGTGCAGAATCGCCAAGAGCAGATGCTGAACATCCACGGTGGTTAGCGACTGGATACGTGCTTCGAGCACGGCAAGCTTCAGTATATTACTTGCTTTCTCGTTCAGTACCAGCTCCTGCGTGTTAATGGGTCGAGTAAAGTCTTCTTCACGTACTTTCTGTTCAAGTTCTGTCTTTACAGATTGTATATTGACGTCGTAGTTCACGAGGAAGTCCCTTGCCGGGTTCTGCTTGTCACGCAGGATTCCCAACAGGAGATGTTCCGGACCTACCGACCGGCTGGCCAGACGTGCCGCCTCCTCACGACTGAACGCGAGGATTTGAGATACTTTCGGTGAGAACTGACTGGTCATAGTCTTGTTTATCCTTTCTTTCTTTCGTTATCATTTGCAAAGTTAATCTTTTTTTTCCAATTACAAAAATAATGCCAAAGTTTTTGGGGCTGCAGGATATAGATGCAGTTGGATCGAGTTGAAAGGTGTGCAGATGGGACGTACGAAATCAAGCAAAACACAGCACACTCAGTGCAACACTACTGCACAACTTGTGCAGAGCCTTTGCACAACTTGTGCAACATATCTGC
>OCTX012288748.1_pt1 | contig 32757 bp, 24 predicted proteins | sample 1539691 | NCBI WGS metagenome assembly OCTX01 (sample SAMN02144231, study PRJEB22623) | gut metagenome | biome: sheep rumen | host: Ovis aries | place: New Zealand
ATCAATGGCTTTCAACATGCAGGGGAACAGGTCGTACTGATATATTCTGATTATGAGCAAACAATAAAAGGGCTTCTGGACCGACAATCGACATTTGTGAGGATGTTTATGAAGGTTATGTTATGCGAGAATGCGGATTGGCTACTGTCAGAAGAAGCGTTTTCAATCTATGCTTCCTGTATGTATCATCCGACATACAAGGACTATAAAGGACAGATGGATGACCTGTTATGCGATCCGTCGACAAAAGTATTTGTATATGAAGATCAAGGCAGGAAAACAGGTATGATAATCCTGAAGTTTTCAGATGCTGCCGCGGAAATCATTGGAATAGCCGTATCTGTTGATGCTCGCCGTAAGGGAATCGGAAAACAACTGATCCGGCGTGTAATGGAATTGGATGATCTGGAATGCGTCAAAGCCCAAACGGATGATGATTCGATTGGTTTCTACCGCAAATGCGGCTTTTCGGAGGAGAAGATCGTCATTGAATACCCTGACGGGCCAGCAGTTCGATATAACTGCGTTCTGCATAAACAGACAACTTCGATTTCTCGACTTGTTTCCGCGAACGGGCAGATGTTCCCGGGCGCCGATTAGCAAACGGTCGATATCATGGACAAGTTTCCGCGAACGGTCGGAAAAATGAGTTAGTCGTATCGTGGTCTCAAGCCACACAGAATGTATCGTGAAGCTCACTCGAGCCGGGTTGAGTCAGTGATTCAGATGTTTTTTGTGGTAGGGTTGTGGCTGTGATATAGATATCAGCGGCAATGTGCTGTACTTAAGAGCATGATGAAACGGAAGGATTTAAGATAATTTATGGAAATAGTTAATAACAGAATAGATGGCGGAAAGGCATTTGATTGGGGGAGAACATCAGAGGAATATGCTAAATTCAGAGACATCTATCCTGATATTTTTTATAAGAAAATTGTTGACAGAGGATTTTGCATTCAAGGACAGCATGTGCTTGATGTAGGCACCGGTACGGGTGTACTTCCTCGTAACCTATATAAATACGGCGCGAAGTGGATAGGTACAGACATTTCCCAAGAGCAGATCGAGCAGGCGAAGATACTTGCAAAGGCCGGAAAAATGGATATTGAATTTCAGACAACTCCTACGGAACAAATCAGTTTTATGGAAGGAAGCTTCGATGTCATAACTGCCTGCCAATGCTTTTGGTATTTTGACCATGATAGAGTGATCCCCAGACTCGCCAGCCTGTTGAAGCCTGATGGGAAACTGCTGATTTTATATATGGCGTGGTTGCCGTATGAAGATGCCATTGCCGGAGCAAGCGAGGAACTTGTGCTAAAATACAGTCCTCAATGGTCAGGAGCCAGAGAAACACGAAAACCCATAGCGATACCTGATATTTCATTTCAGTATTTTGAATTAGAAGATCATGAGGAATACGATGTTAGGGTTCCGTTTACAAAAGAAAGCTGGCACGGAAGGATGAAGGCATGCCGTGGGGTAGGAGCGTCACTATCCGAGGATGAACTGACGTGTTGGGATAGAGAACATAGAGATCTTTTGGACAAGATTGCTCCTGATCAATTTGAAGTGCTGCACTATGCGGCATTAGCTGTACTCAAGAAAAAAGAAAGCTAAGTATGTGAAGAGCAGCCTGTTGATTTATTTCCGCGAACGCGGGGAGCCGCTGACATCAAAATCGACGTATCGAGCCACGTCGAGACTGTGATTTGGATGTCAGGGTAGAAATCGCAATTTTTGTTATGGAGGAAAAAGTTATGGATAATATTATATGGCTGATAATAATGATACCCGTCAGTCTACTGTTTACAGGGATTGGAATTTATGCGTTGCGGCGCAAAAAGCCGATGTGGTTCTGGTCAGGGAGCACGATAGAAGAATCTGAAATCTCAGATGTCATCGCCTATAACAGAGCAAATGGTATCATGTGGCTTGTATTTTCTCTGATTATGTGGGGCAGCACGATTTTGGGTGCCATGAATATGAATGTGGGTGGTATTATCTTAACTGCAGGCTGTATCGTATGTGTACCAATTCTTCCAATCGTTTATGGAAAGATTTATCAAAAATACAAGAAATGAATCTCGTCTGTCAACTTCGGATTTGTGGGGTAGATGATCATGGAGATTAAATGGGATTGATGGTTTTGAGATCAAAATTACTGCTACAGTCGGAGTTTGTCGAGACATATCGGTTTTGAAAAATGAATGAAAAAAAAGAAACGGAGAACACTATGAAGAAAACAATTTGTTTGATACTGTCTGTGTTGATTTTAGCACTTGTAATTGGAGGATGTTCAAGCGCTGATGGAACCACATCAGAAAAAACAGGCATTATAGGTGCCATGGAAGAAGAAGTCAACTCCCTCAAAGAAACGCTTACGGATTCCAAAACAACCACCATCGCCGGTATGGAGTTCTGTGAAGGGAAGCTGGATGGCGTGGATGTGGTCATCGTCCAGTGCGGCATGGGCAAAGTGAATGCCGGGATCTGCGCAAATACGCTGATCAATAATTTCGGATGTACAAAAGTCATTAATACCGGTGTTGCCGGATCCCTCGACAATCAGATCGATATCGGTGATATTGTTGTCTCAGTTGACGCCTGTCAGCATGACTTTACTGTAGAAGACATCGGCTTTAAAAAAGGGGAGATTCCGTACACAGGCCTTTCTGCGTTTCCTGCGGACGAAACAATGCGGAAGAAAGCTGTAGAGGCTGTGCATGAGGCCGTTCCTGACATTCAGGTTTTCGAAGGCAGAGTTTGTACAGGCGATCAGTTTATCTCCTCAAAAGAACAAAAAGAGACGATCACGTCCAATTTCGGAGGTATGTGCTGTGAGATGGAAGGCGGCGCAATTGCGCAGGCATGTTATTTAAATAATACTCCGTTTGTCATTATCCGTGCTATTTCTGATAAAGCCGATGATTCTGAGGAAGTGAGCTATGAATTGTTTAAAAAGGAGGCTGCAGAGCATTGTGCTTCGGTTGTCCTCTATATGATCACTCATGAATGACGACACAGGGACGCTTCCCTGTCGCCAGGAGTGCGACAGATCAAAACTTATCGTTCAGAAAACCTGGCAAAAGCTCAAGCCATATTACCTTCTCATCAAAAATCTAAAGTACATAATTTAAGGGCAGGTACCTTCCGGCACCTGCCCTTGTATTATACTCCACTCGAATTTTTATGCAGTGAGTGTTTCAATTATACTGAAAATATTCATACCCGTTTTTGCCCGAGTATTTCGCGTTTCCTGAAAATTGAAGCACTTTTTAAAACAAGTATTTCGTTGAAAATGAGTATTTCACCTTAAGCTGTAAAACAACAATCTTAAATGCTTTAGTAGATAAATCTCCGGATGGTTACGATCGGCTCGAATGCCGGATTGTTGCCGGTGATGATGCCCAGGGACTCGTCTGCCGCATGGACGATCATGCCGTTGCCGATGTAGATGGAGGTGTGGAAGCCGTAGTTGATAACATCTCCCGGTACCATCTCGCCATAGGATACGCCGATGCCCTCGTTGGCCTGGGTGTAGGTCGTCCGGCTCAGGTAGATGCCGAAGTGGGCATATACGCTCATGACGAAACCGGAACAGTCACATCCGCCGGTCAGGCTGGTGCCGCCCCATACGTAGGGGTATCCGACGAACTGGAGTGCATAGTTTGCAACGTCCTGGCCGGTGAAGCCGCCGGAGGATACTGCTGTGGCGCTGCCGTAGCCTGCGCCGCCGGAGGTATCTACCGTGGAAGCACCGCTGGCGATGGCTGCCTGGGTGGCTTCCCGCTGCGCGTTCTGCTCATCGGTGTAGGTGTTCTCCTCGTAATACGTCTCAGCAGCGGCGTCCGTGCCATCGCTGTAGGTCTGCTGTGCGGCTGCTGCAGCTGCTGCCTCCTGAGCTGCTGCCGCTGCTGCTGCCTGGCGGGCTGCCTCCTCGGCTGCTGCCTGGCGGGCTGCTTCCTCTTCGGCTGCCTTTCTGGCCGCTTCCTCAGCTGCCTTTCTGGCTGCTTCCTCTTCGGCTGCCTTCTGTGCCTGCAGCTCGGCGATCTGGGCATTCTGCTGCTCGATCAGTGCGTAGTATTCTGCTGCGAGTGCTTCAGCTTCCTCGATCTTGCCCTCGTAGTCCTCGGATTCCTTCTGGGCTGCGCTCTTCAGGTCTTCCAGGTTCTGCTTTGCGGACACCTGCTCTTTTTTCATGGTCTCCAGCTGTGCCTTCTGGGCGGTCTGCTGGGTCTGCAGGGTCTCGACCTTTTCAACAGTCTCCGTATAGGAATCCAGCTCGCTCCTGTCGTAATCATACAGGGACTGGGTGTAATCTACGGTATCAACGGTCTCGGAAAGGTTTGCATCGCCGATGATCAGGCTTCCCCAGCCGGCCTCGCCGCCCTGCTCATACAGGTACTGGATACGCTTTTTCATCGCGTCGTACTGCTCATTCTGATTCTCGATCGCTTTTTCGAGCTCCTCGCCGGTGTGGACCAGTTCGGCCGTCTTTGTGGCAATCTGCTTGTCCAGGGACTTGATGGCTGTGATCGTGATGATCAGCTCCTTATCGTAGCCCTCGATCTTGTCGAGCACCTCCTGCTTCAGAGATTCTGTATAGGCGATATCGCTCTCGACACCTGCCAGCTCCTGCTCGGTTGCCCATTTCTCATTCTGCGCTGCCTGAATGTCCTCGTCGGTAACGGCAAGAACCGGAGCTGCCTGGCTGATGAGCATGATTGCGGAAAGACCGGCTGTCAGTAGCTTTTTATGTTTGAAAACCAAAATATATACCTCCCTGATGCGTAATCTCTTACGCATTTTTGTCACATTTAAGAAGATAGTATTGTCATCTTCTTGCAAAAGAATAGCACATTCTTTTCTTAAATGCAACATTCGGGGAGGTATTTCTTACGAAATTGTTACATTTTGTGTTTTTACCCGTAACTTTTCTGTGGTCCTTGTTCACCTTGCCGCAAATCTGTATAGCGTTCTGCCTGCATGCAGCACGCCGCGCTCTGGGGCATCCGTGCACCTTGCAGACAGTATCCGGCCGGCTTCTGACAGAAACCGGCCGGATGAATATCATGACAATATCACTGCTGCGATCAGCAATCCGTCTTATTTCTCCCGGATCTCCTTGTGCCACTGCTGCAGGGATTTTACATCCCCCCGGTCGTGGCTCTTGACCCGTGCAATTCCCTCGGCGGCTGCCTTTGCGGCGGCGATCGTCGTGATATAGGGCACCTTGTACTTGATGGCTGCTTTTCTCAGATAGCTGTCGTCATTACGGCTTGCCTTCTTCTCAGTCGGCGAGTTGACGATCAGCTGGATATCGCCGTTCATGATATGGTCCTGAATGTTGGGCCGTCCCTCGTCAAGCTTCTTGACCTTCTCCGCCTCAAGTCCGGCAGAGCGGATCAGATCGCAGGTGCTGCCGGTTGCCATCAGATGAAAGCCGCTCTCTGCAAGGGATTTTGCGACCTCCACCACCTCTGGCCTATCCTGGCGGTTGACGGAAAGCAGGGCGGTTCCCTCCAGCGGCAGCGTTGCCTGGGCAGCCTCCTCAGCCTTGAAGAAAGCCTCGCCGGTGCTGTCGGCCAGTCCGAGGACCTCGCCGGTGGAGCGCATCTCCGGTCCCAGCACAGGATCAACCTCCTGGAACATGTTGAACGGGAAGACGGCCTCCTTGATGCCGTAGTAGGGGATGACCTTTTCCTTCAGCTCCGGCACCGGTGAGGGTCTGCCGGTCAGACCGGCGGTGATGATATCGGTGGCCAGCGGGACCATGCGGATACCGCAGACCTTGGAGACCAGCGGTACTGTACGGGATGCCCTGGGGTTGGCCTCCAGGACAAAGACCACGTCATCCTCGATCGCATACTGCATATTCATCAGACCGACGACGTGCATCTCCTCTGCGATCTTACGGGTATATTCTTTGATCGTTTCCAGATTTTCCCTGGAGATGTGCTTCGAGGGGATGATGCAGGCCGAGTCTCCGGAATGGATGCCGGCCAGCTCGATATGCTCCATAACAGCAGGCACATAGGCGTGGGTGCCGTCGCTGATGGCGTCGGCCTCACACTCCAGCGCATGGTGCAGGAAACGGTCGATCAGGATCGGCCGGTCCGGAGTCACACCGACAGCCGCCTGCATGTATTCGGTCATGCTCGCATCGTCATAGACGACCTCCATGCCCCGTCCTCCCAGTACGTAGGAGGGACGGACCATGACCGGGTAGCCGATCTTTCCGGCGATGGCGATCGCTTCGTCGACATTGACGGCCATCCCGGATTCCGGCATCGGAATGCCCAGCTTGTCCATCATCTTTCTAAACTGGTCGCGGTCCTCCGCCAGGTCGATGACCTCCGGTGAGGTTCCCAGGATCCGGACACCGTTTTTCTGCAGCTCGGCGGCAAGGTTCAACGGGGTCTGGCCGCCAAACTGGGCGATCACGCCCACCGGCTTCTCCTTGCGGTAGATGCTCAGGACATCCTCCAGCGTCAGAGGCTCGAAGTACAGCTTGTCGGAGGTATCGTAGTCTGTGGACACGGTCTCCGGGTTGCAGTTGACGATGATCGTCTCAAAGCCCAGCTCCTTCAGGGATTTTGCCGCGTGGACACAGCAGTAGTCAAACTCAATGCCCTGGCCGATCCGGTTCGGGCCGCCGCCCAGGATCATGACCTTCGGCCGGTCGGTGCTGACCGGATCATGATCCGGTCCGTTATATGTGGAGTAGTAGTAGGCGCTGTCCTTGGTTCCGCTAACATGGACGCCATCCCAGGCCTCCGTCATGCCCAGTGCTTCTCTTCTCTCGCGCACCGCATCCTCGGAGATCTCCAGGATCTCGCTGAGGTATTTGTCAGAAAAGCCATCCTTCTTGGCCTGGATCAGCAGTTCATCTGCCGGAAGGCTTCCCTTGCAGGCTGCAAGTGCTTCCTCTTCCTCCACCAGCTCCTTCATCTGCTCGATAAAGTAGCGCTTCACATGGGTGAGCTGATAGATCTCCTCGACAGAGGCACCCTTCCGGAGGGCTTCATACATAATGAAATGCCGCTCGGAGGAAGCGGTGACCAGACGGGTTAACAGCTCTACTTTTGTAAGCCGGTCAAAACCGCCCACATGGCCCAGACCGTAGCGGCCCTTCTCCAGGGAGCGGATCGCCTTCTGGAATGCCTCTTTATAGGTTTTGCCGATGCTCATGACCTCGCCGACGGCACGCATCTGGGTGCCCAGCTTGTCCTCGACGCCTTTGAACTTCTCAAACGCCCAGCGGGCAAATTTGACGACCACATAGTCGCCATCCGGCACATACTTGTCCAGGGTCCCGTACTTTCCGCAGGGCAGATCCGCCAGGGTCAGGCCTGTGGCCAGCTTTGCAGAGACCAGTGCGATCGGGAAGCCCGTCGCCTTGGAGGCCAGAGCAGAGGAACGGGAAGTCCGGGGATTGATCTCGATGACGATGATCCGGTCGCTCACCGGGTCATGGGCAAACTGGACATTCGTTCCGCCGATGACGCCAATGTGCTCGACGATGCGGTAGGCCTGCTCCTGCAGCCGCTTCTGTACATCTTCGGAAATCGTCAGCATGGGCGCCGTGCAGAAGGAATCGCCGGTGTGTACGCCCATCGGGTCAACATTCTCGATAAAGCAGACCGTAATCATGTTATTGTCCTTGTCGCGGACGACCTCCAGCTCCAGCTCCTCCCAGCCAAGGATGGACTCCTCTACCAGGACCTGGCCCACCAGAGAGGCCTGCAGGCCTCTGGCCATGACCACCTTCAGCTCCTCCCGGTTGTAGACCAGGCCGCCGCCGGCGCCGCCCATGGTGTAGGCCGGACGCAGGACAACCGGATAGCCCAGCTTCTCCGCGATCGCCAGACCCTCCTCAACGCTGTAGGCTACCTGGCTTCTGGCCATCTCGATCCCGAGCATGTTCATGGTGTTTTTGAACTCGATCCGATCCTCGCCTCTCTCGATGGCATCCACCTGAACGCCGATGACCTTCACATTGTATTTGTCCAGGATCCCTTCCTTATATAATTCCGCGCAAAGATTAAGTCCGGACTGTCCTCCAAGATTAGGGAGAAGGGCATCCGGACGTTCCTTAGCAATGATCTGTTCCAGCCTCTGTACGTTCAGCGGCTCAATATATGTAACATCGGCCATCTCCGGGTCGGTCATAATGGTCGCCGGATTGGAATTAACGAGTACGATCTCATAGCCCAGGCTGCGAAGTGCCTTGCATGCCTGAGTGCCGGAATAATCGAATTCACAGGCCTGTCCGATAATGATCGGCCCGGACCCGATGATCAGTACCTTGTGAATGTCCGTTCTCTGCGGCATTTGTCTCCTCCTTATTGCGTTCTGCTGCATAAATTTTCAAATACCTGCATATTCCCTAAAATACGCTTCACCTATTTTGCCACACTTCAAATTTTAAAACAATTCGCTTTTTAAATAAAAAACCGGTTTTTTAAAACCGGTTTTTAGACGATTTGCCACCTCCGCTTGTCATTTGTCCGAGGTTCGGGTATCATAAACAGAAACAGCCGGTTTTTTCAAAGCAAAAAGCCGCAGACAACACAAAAGATATGGCAGAATGATTATCCCGAAGATACGCAAAAGCTTCTGTCTAAAGGTCGGCTACACAGGGGACAAAACATTTTTCGGAGATAAATTTGGGCAAAATCAGAGGAGAAAGAGGTACGAACATGAGCGAAGAGTATACAAAATCCGCAAAATGCAGCGGCGACTGTGATTCCTGTGGGGAGGACTGCGCCCCGGCCTATGACCCGACAAAGCATACCATCACCCTGACCATGGATGACAACCGGGAGGTGGAATGCGCCGTGCTGAACATCTTCCAGGCCAGAGAGCAGAAATACATCGTCCTGCTTCCCCTGGACGGCAGCTCGGACGGAGAAGCTTATCTGTTCCGTTTCTCCCAGGAGGAGGGCGGCAATCCCCAGCTGGACAATATCGAATCTCCGGATGAGTATCAGTTTGCTGCACAGGTCTACGACAACCTGATGACCGAGCTGCAGGAGGCTGCGCCCCGGTCTTAAGGCCATTGCATCGCCGAAAGCATAGTCGCCGGAATACATGCAAATCCGCATAATACCAACAAAGCAGGTGCCGGGAAATCCGCAATGCTGTATGCGGCCGGGATAAGGCAGCAAAGATATACCCGGATGAATTTGCGGCTGCAAAAGAAGACGACCAAAAAGCAAGACGCATCCGCTGCTGCCGCTGCGGATACTGGCATCGGAACCGCGCCAGACATGCAAATATTCCTGCGCATATTAATATAGAAAAATAGTATACTCCCCGCATCTTGTGTCTGACAATTTATCGTTGTATAATCTAATTACATCGATTTTTCAGTTTTGGGGGTGCTATTTATGGGAAAATTTGTAATTAAGAAAACGGCTACCGGTGTGAAGTTTAATCTGAAAGCGACAAACGGCGAGATCATCGCTTCCTCTCAGATCTACAAATCCCCGATCTCCTGCAAGAAGGGCATTGCTTCTGTCATCAAAAACAGCGTTGGCGAGATCGAGGACCAGACAAAGGAAGATTTCGAGAAAGTCAAACATCCGAAATTTGAGGTCTATCAGGACAAGGCCGGCGAGTTCCGCTTCCGCCTGAAAGCAACAAATGGTCAGATCATCGCCGTCAGCGAGGGCTACAAGGCACTGAAGAGCTGCCTGAACGGCATCGCATCCGTCAAGAAAAACGCGGTCGACGCAAAGATCGTTGAGGAGGAGTAAGTCTCCAGCCATGCCATAAAAAAAGATCACTGTCCATGCGGGCAGTGATCTTTTTTTAGCCCCGGGCTGCTTTTTGCAGGCCCGGGCTTATTTTTTTGTTTGGATCTCTTTTTTCTAATAAGAAATCTTTTTTAAACGATTCATCCATACGGATCCCAGCCTTGGGTCCGCACGATCATTCTAATGATTAGATGATATCGTCTCTGCGGATGTATCCGGGATCATCCGGAGATGCGATGATCTCTTTTACGTGGCGTACCTCTGCCCACTTATCAACGACCTGATTCTCCAGATGTACACCTTCACCGATGATGGAATGGCCAAGGATGATACAGTTCTTGACGACTGCGCCCTTGCCGATCTCAACACCGCGGCCGATGATGGAGTTCTCGACGGTTCCCTCGATCCGGCTGCCGTTGGCGATCATGGAATTGACAACCTTTGCGCCTTCGAAATAGTGAACCGGGCAGGAGTCCGTGGTCACGGTATAAATCTCGCCGCCCTCACCGAAAAGCTGTTTTGCCTTGTCCATATCGAGGAGCTCAAGGTTTGCATCCACATAGCTCTTGAAGTCTACGATCGCTGCAAAATAGCCCTTGTGCTGCACGCCGCGGATATCCAGATTCTCGCGCTCGGCATTGATGATGTCGGTCATCTTGTAGACAGCGGAAACTGCAGCTGCCTTTTTGATGAGCTCGATGAACCGCTCCTGCGTCATGACGTAGGTATCCATGAAGATATTTCTGTCATCGACATTGCCGATATTCTGCTCGATGGATTTCAAGCCCTTCTGGCGGTTCAGGTTCAGTACGGAACAGCCTCTGCAGGCGGTCTTCGCATTGTTGACCTTGTGATACAGCAGGGTGATGTCAGCGCCGGACTGGATATGGGTCTCCAGAAGCTTGTTGAAATCCTGCTTGAAGATCATGTGAGCCGGTGTGATGATCACGTATGGCTGATGCATTCTCTCGATGATGCTGAGGTTGTCCATGTAGGCTGCGATATCGGTGTTGTAGATATCATTGACTCTGCTGTCCTGGTTGAAGAGCAGCTGGAGCTTGCCTCTCTTGGAGTTGATATTGTAGGTGCTTCCGCTTCCGAGATGCTCGGCAAGGGAGCGGGGATTCTGGCTGACATAGACCTGGATCCGGTCGATGCCGCTGTTGCTCAGATTGGAGATCGGGAAGTCAATGATCCGGTATCTTCCAAGGAAAGAGAAGGAACCGATCGGACGATACTCCATCATGCCTTCAACGTTGATACGGCTGCCGGCTGAGGTAACGATACCATATGCTTTTGCCATCTTACTCTACCCCCTTTACATCCTTTGCGACGAGCAGGATATTCTCGCTGTCCGCGCTTCCGACTACTGCGCCTTTGCCGATCCTGACGCCGTTGGCGACCAGCGCGCGGGTTACGACAGCGCCGTCCTCAACAACTGCCTCGGGCATAAGCACGGAATCGATGACCTTAGCGCCCTTTCCGACCTGGCTGTTGGTGAAGAGAACGGAATTCTTTGCCAGTCCCTCTACGATACAGCCCTGTGTGATATAAGCGACATCGATGCTGGCATCGGGTCCGATATACTGGGGAAGCTCAGCAGCATCCTCGGTATAGATCTTCCAGGACGGATCGCCCAGATCCAGCTCGTTCTTCTTGTCCAGAAGGTCCATGTTGGCCTCCCAGAGAGAATCGATCGTTCCGACATCCTTCCAGTATCCCTTGAACTCGTAGGCCATCAGCTTTCTGCCCTCGTTCAGGAATGTCGGGATGATGTCCTTGCCGAAGTCATGAGAGGAGTCTGTCTTCTTCATGTCGGCAAGCAGGATCTTGCGCAGTCTCTTCCAGGTAAAGATATAGATACCCATGGAAGCAAGGTTGCTCTTCGGGTTGGCCGGCTTCTCTTCGAACTCGACGATCTCGCCTGCCTCATTTGTGTTCATGATACCGAAACGGCTGGCTTCCTTCATCGGAACACCGATAACGGCGATGGTAGCGTCAGCCTTCTGCTCCTTGTGATAGGCGAGCATCTTGTCATAGTTCATCTTGTAGATGTGGTCGCCGGAAAGGATCAGCAGATATTCCGGATCATAGCTGTCAATAAAATCGATGTTCTGGGAGATCGCATCTGCAGTGCCTCTGTAAACGTCCAGATCCGCATCTGCCTTCTCACGAGGCGGAAGTACAAATACTCCGCTGTCCCGGGAATCCAGTCCCCATCTTCTTCCAGCTGCTACATAGCTGTTCAGAAGAACAGATTCATACTGTGTCAGCACGCCAACAACGTCGATCCCGCTGTTTGCGCAGTTACTCAGAGGAAAATCTACGATCCTGTATTTTCCTCCGAAAGAAACCGCCGGTTTGGCGACTTTGTTCGTCAGCTCTTTCAAACGGCTTCCACGTCCGCCGGCAAGAATCATTGCCAGCATCTCAGTCTGTTTCATCTTCTTCCCTCCTGTCTATTGAATATCACGACGAATACGCCGGAGATTCCATTGATATCAATATTATATACGCTAAACACAATTTATGCACTAACAATTGCGTTATTTCATGATAAAAAAACCGTTTCTGAAAGCGCTTCTACCCGTTATTCTTTCTCGCGGCAAAGGCGGCGATCTCCCGGCTGATCTCGCCAAACAGCTCCTCCGGCGTCCATCCAAGGTTTGTGGGCGTCACCGCTGCCTTGTGGGGAATCCGGACACCGTTTTCCTTCAGCTTATCCAGAATGATGAACAAAAGACTGTCCGGGATCGCGGCAAACAGCATCATCGGGGCGCTGACCGGGACGGCTTCCCCGCCCTCCGGCATCTCACCTGCAGCCGGCGCAGGAACGCCGCAGATCTCGCCAAGCTTCTTCCCGTGATCCTTTTTGTTCACTTCCCGCACACCGATCAGCATCGGCTTAACCACGTTCTCGATCCTTGCCCTTGTGACCGGATCCACGCTGAAAAGAAGTATCTCTGCCTTCATCTATATAACCTCTCATTTTTATCAAAAGCACGTCTTTGCATCACCTGTATCATTCTACCAGAAACCAGCCTTCCTGACAAAGGATTGGAAAAAGGTAAAAAAGCACACGTCCCCGGGAGACATTAAAGCAAACAATCTGCAGACCCGACAGGGGCGAAGCCGTTTGCGTAATGCTTCCAGGGACGTGTGCTGTATGCAGCCCTTCGATGACGTTGGCTGTCGAATAGCCGCTCAGACAAGCCTGGCCGCCGCTCTCCGGGCTTATGCGCAAATAAAAAGCGCCGTCTGATAGGGACGGCACCTTTTACCTTAAGGAGGCAGGATGCATGATGGGTACATCCTGATAAGTTAATGATGGTATTACCAGCTGTTTTGATCGCGGGGCCGGGGTTGCGGATCCCCGCCCCGCGATTTGTGGTGCGCGTGGCGTTCCGCGCATCACGGGTTTTGAAAGGATTTTGTATGCAGCGCAGTTAGTATTTCCTAACCACAGTTAGATACTATCATATTAGGTTAGAGATGTAAAGCGCTTTTTGAAATTTTTTTCGCCTTTCTCCTGTCCGGCTGCGTTTCTCCATCCTTTTCTGCCCGCCTGGTATGACCTGCCTCCTTTACTCTTCTTTTTCCGTTTCGTTTTTCGTGATCCGTACCTTTTCCACCCGCAGGTCGTCCATTTCCAGAACGGTCACGGTGTAATCCCTGTAAGCAAAGGAATCTCCCTCCTTCGGGAAGGTTCCGAACCGCTCGACGGTCCAGCCGCCTACGGTCTCGCTCTCACCGTCGAATTCCTCCTCGCGGATGTTCAACAGATCCAGCAGATCGGAAATGGGCGTGTCTCCGTCGATCACGTATTCATTTTCCGCGCTGCGGACGATATCCTCGTCCTCCACCATATCGGTCTCGTCCCAGATCTCGCCGACGACCTCCTCCAGCACATCCTCCATGGTGATGACACCCAATGTCCCGCCGTACTCATCCACGACGATGGCAAGGTGCTGGCGGCTTCTGCGCAGCTGGGCCAGGACCTCCGGCAGACGGACGGTCTTGTATACGTAGCAGGGCTCAAGGAGAAGGGAACGGATATCCACCGGTCTCCCCTCGGTCAGCGCCTTCAGGAAATGATTCATGTGCAGGATCCCGATCACGTGATCGATGCTGTCCTCATAGACAGGGATCCGGGTATAATGAGCGTTCTCGATCACCGCCAGGATATCCTCCCAGCTGTCATCGATATCGATCGCCGTCACATCGACGCGGGCTGTCATCGCCTCTGACGCGGCTACATCCGGGAACTCGATGGCGTTCTGAACCAGCTCGCTCTGCTCTTCCTCCAGAACATCCTCGTCCTCTGCGGTCTCGATAATGGACTGCAGCTCCTCCACCGCCTCATCCGCGGCCTCTTCCTCTCCCTTCAGGGGTTTTGTGATCAGGCTGACGAGAAATACGACCAGCAGAACCAGCGGCTTTAGAAGAAGCATCAGGAAGCGGACCGGATAAGCATACTGAAGCGCCACATGGTTGGCACCCTGCTTTGCGGTGATCTTCGGGATCGTCTCGCCAAAAATGATAACGGCAATGGTCACCAGGATCGTGGCCACCCAGCTGTAGGCATCGCTGCCGCAGATCAGGATAACTGCCACCGTACCCAGGGACGAACAGGCAATATTGACCAGGTTGTTGCCGATGAGGATCGCGCCCAGCGCATCATCAAAATGATCCGCAATATACAGCGCAAGCCTGGCTCTCTTTGAGCCGGCCGCGGCCTCGTTTTCCAGACGGAGCCGGTTGCAGGAAGAATAGGCCATCTCCGAGCCGGAGAAAAAGCCGGACAGAAGGATACACAGGACGATGCCTGCCAGTACCAGCAATATCGTCATTTCTGCTGCCCTCCTTCCTCTTCCCTGGGAAGCTTCAGGAGGACCTTCCGGATCCGGTTGTGCTCCATGCCCGCAGCAGCCACCGTAAGGCCATGATATTTAAATTCATCGGACAGACGCGGGATGGACTGGAAATGTTCGTAAAACCATTCCCCGATCCTCTTGTTGATCAGGTCCTCGTCCTCCTCCGGATCTTCAAATCCGATCCTCTCGAACACATCACCCACCGTCTCCTCGGCGCTGACCAGATAACTGCCCTGGCCCAGATCGGTGAAGGTGGTCTCCACCACGTCGTCCTCATCCCAGATATCGCCTACCAGCTCCTCCAGGATGTCTTCTACCGTGATGATGCCGACCGTCCCGCCATAGTGATCCGTGACGATGGCAATGCTCTGTCTGGCCCGGGACATCTCGGGCAGCAGATCCTGCACGCTGGCCGTCTCGGTCACAAACATCGGTTTATCAAGGATCGCCCGGATATCCAGATTGTCACCTGCCTTCAGGTATTCACGGATATACCGGCGGATCCGCAGGATGCCGACGATATTGTCGATATTTTCCTCGTAGACCGGAAGCCGGCTGTGATTCTGCATCCGGATCCGTTCCAGGATCTTCGATGGCTCCTCCCGGATATCGATGGCTTCAACATCGACCCTGGGTGTCAGCACATGCGACGCCGTCAGATCATTGAACTGCAGCGCCGAGGAAATCAGCTCCCCATGCTTCTCATCCAGGCTGCCCTCCTCGGTCATGTCCTCGATGATGTCGTAGATCTCCTCCTCGGTAACCGAGACCGGCGGATCCTCCTTTGCCAGACGGCTTGCCGCATTGCCGATGCCTGCAAGCAGAGAGGACAGGGGCCAGAAAATTTTGGTCAGCACAGCTAAAGGCCTGATGCACCAGCAGGCCAGGGGCGTACTGTATTTTTTTGCGATACTCTTTGGAAGCATTTCTCCGGCAAAGAAAACCACAAGGGTGGTGATAAAGGTACTGAGCGTAACCGCCGACAGTCCCCACCTGCGGGTCACTGCCACAGTGACCACCGATGCAGCCGCCAGATGCGAAATGTTCGTACAGATCAGGATCGTGCTGATCGTACGGTCAAAATGATCAAGCGCATCCAGTACCATCTGGGCCCGTTCATCCCCCTTCTTTGCCAGGGTCTTCATCCGGACCTTCGATACAGATGCAAGCGCTGTCTCTGTGACTGCGATATAATCAGCCACGAGGATCAGCAGAACAGTAATCAACCAGGGCGCTAAACCGCCGTCGTCCATGGAGCGTAAACCTCTTTCCAGGCCGCGGATCATAGCCGCGGTCCAAAATATAATATTTAATATTATCATAAGAAATGCGGTTTGTGAACCCGTCAGTAGTTCTCTTAGAATAGCGTGTTTTCTGTGCGCACGGACGGGAAATATGGTATAACAGTAGTGGCGGCGCGAAGGATACTCCGGAACCATGACCAAAACGCTGAAACCGGCCTTCTGTCTGCTGCCAAATCCGAACAGAAAAGGAAGATACCATCTTGAATACTGCAGCTATGCGCATCGCCTCCCTCCGGGATGTCATGAACGCGCGATCCATTGATTATTTCCTGATGACCTCCTCCGACTACCATATGTCAGAGTATGTCGGTGATTTCTTTAAGGTGACCGAGTTTTTCTCGGGCTGCACCAGTGACAACGTCGTCCTGATCGTCGGCAGGGATGAAGCCCGCCTGTGGACGGACGGACGCTACTTTATCTCCGCGGCAGGCGAGCTGGCTGGCTCCGGCATCGACCTGATGAAGATGGGCGAGCCTGGCGTGCCTACGGTCCGCGGCTATCTGAAGGAGCATCTTGCTGCCGGCAATGTCCTGGCCTTTGACGGCCGCTGCATCAGCGCGGTGGACGGTGCGGCCTTCCGCCGTCTGGCTGAGGCAGCCGGTGCAAGCGTGGTAACCGACCTTGACCCGGCAGATGGGATCTGGAATGACCGTCCCGCTCTCCCGTCCGATCCGGTCTTCCTGATCAGCGACGAGCTGGCCGGTGCGTCCTTTGCCGAAAAGCTGGAGGCCGTACGAATGAGTACTGCCTGTTCCGGTGGAAAAAGCCTGATGCTCTCCCGCCTGGACGATATCTGCTGGCTGCTGAACCTGCGCGGCAATGACGTCGCCTGCAACCCGGTCGTCCTCTCCTATCTCCTGATTGGCCCGGAAAGGGTGGATCTGTTTATGCAGGAGTGTGAGCGCACGGACGAGTTCCTGGCTTATGCTGAGAAAAACAACATCACCCTTCATCCCTACGGCGATATCGCCCGCTTCCTGGCAGAGGAAGAGATCGTCTTCCCCGTGCTGGCAGAAGCATCCGGCACCTCTGCTCTCGTGCAGGAGCTGCTGGAAAAGCGCGGCACAGTCATCGACGCGATCAGCCCGACAGAGGTGATGAAGGCCATCAAAAACCCGGTAGAGATTGAAAACAGCCGGCGGGTATATCTGCAGGATTCCGCCGCCCTCTGCCGCTTCCTGTGCTGGTTCAAAAAGACCATCGGCAAAGAGCCCATCACCGAGATCTCGGCAGCAGAGCATCTCGACGCCCTGCGGGCACAGCTCCCGGGCTATATCGAGCTGTCCTTCCCGACGATCTCCGCCTACGGCCCGAATGCAGCCATGGCCCACTACTCCGCCTCGGAGGAAAGCAACGCCACCGTTGAAGAAAAGGGATTCCTTCTGGTGGATTCCGGCGGCACCTACATGGGCGGCACCACCGACGTCACCCGCACGATGGCAGCCGGTCCTCTGACACCCGAGCAGAAGCGCGACTTCACCCTGGTGGCCGTCTCCAACCTGGCCCTGCTGAACGCCCGCTTCCTCCACGGCTGCACCGGCCGCAACCTGGACACCTACGCCCGCATGCCCCTCTGGGATCTGGGCATCAACTACAACCACGGCACCGGCCATGGCATCGGCTACATCCTGAACGTCCACGAGGGACCCCAGAACATCCGCTGGAAATTCGGCCCCGGCCAGAAGGAAGCCGTCTTTGAGCCCGGCATGATCGTCTCCGACGAGCCCGGCATCTATATCGAAAACGGCTACGGCATCCGGACCGAGACGATCCTCCTGACCGTCGAGGACATGACCAACGAATACGGCAGATGGCTGCGTTTTGAGCCCCTGACCTGGGCGCCCATCGACCTTGACGCCATCGACACCGCCTGGATGCAGCCGCGGGACATCGAGCGGCTGAACGCCTACCACGCACAGGTTCGTGAAAAGATCGCTCCCTTCCTCGAGGGAGAAGAACTCGCCTGGCTCGAAGAAGCCACCCGGGCCATCTAAGAGAATTTAACGCTTAGGGCACGCTCACGCAAAAAGGAGCTGCCGCAGCAAAAAAGCGAAAATCGGGCATACACATTCTGAAGGGGACATCCGCAGCGCCGGTTCTTGGAGAAATCTTTGAAAAAGATTTCGACGTAGAACCGCTGCGCGAGGACAGAGCGAGAGCGCTCCCCGAAAGAATATGTATGCCCGATTAAGCTTGCTGCGGCAGCTCCTTTTTCAGGTGCGTACCCTTATTATCTACAGTTCTACAGAGATCTGTACCGGACGGTGACCGGTCAGCTCGGCGCTTCTTTCATCGGGCTGTGAACACCCGGCATATAGCGTAAAGCGCCTGTTGCGGATCTCCCGTATTCCGTCTGCATCCACCGAGGTGAAGGCGCGCGGAAGGACGTCAAGCTCCACCGTTTTTTCCTCACCGCTCTCGAGATGGACACGGGCAAAGGCTGCCAGCGCCGGATTTGGCACGGCGAGGGAGTATTCCTCATCCCGGATATAGACCTGCACCACCTCGTCGCAGGCACAGATTCCGTTATTTTTCACTTTGGCCTTTACGCGAACACCGCCGAAGTTCTCCGTTCCCTCTTCCCTGATCTGCTCCGCGCAGGCCTCTGTGACTTTTGCATCACCGTAGGTCAGGCCATACCCGAAGGGATACAGCGGTATTCCCCCATAGTAGCGGTAGGTCCTGCCGGCCATCGCGTAGTCGGTAAAGTCCGGAAGATCATCGGTGCCGCGGTAGAAGGTGACCGGAAGCTTTCCGGACGGTGCCGTGCGGCCAAACAGGATGTCAGCCACTTCCGCTCCGCCCCTGGCGCCTGGGTACCAGGCCTGCAGGACGGCCTCCGCCTTTTCCTGTGCCAGACACAGATCCACGCTGCTGCCGGTCATATTGACCAGGATCACCGGTTTTCCGGAAGCAAATACGGTATCCATCAGACGGCGCTGGGATTCGGGCAGGCGAAGATCGGCCTTGTCGCCGGAGGCATCGGAATTACCAGTATCGCCTTCCTCGCCCTCCAGGGTCTCATCCAGACCGGTCACCAGGATGACCACATCCGAGTGCGCTGCCACGGCCGCTGCCTCGGAAAGGCGATCGCCGCCTTCCGGCTTTGACAGGGACTCCGCATTCGGACGCCACAGGTCGCAGCCAGCCGAATACAATACGCGGACGGAATCGCCCACCAGATCCTGGATCCCCTCCAGGATGGTGATGTACCGGGAGGATGTTCCGTGATAATTGCCGATCAGGGCCAGACGGCTGTTCGCATTGGGACCGATCACGCCGATGGTGTGCAGCTTATCCTGGGAGAGCGGCAGGAGCCCGTTGTTTTTCAAGAGCACCACGCACTCCTCCGAAGCACGCTTTGCCACCGCCAGATGCTCCTTCGTCTCCACGTCCATGAGCGAGAGATGGTCAAACTCCGTCTCCTCAAACATGCCCAGAAGGAACCTTGCCGTCATGACGCGCACACAGGATTCGGTGATATATTTCTCATCGAGAAGGCCTTCTTCGTATGCATTCAGGATCCTCTCGTAGGTGCAGCCGCAGTTCAGATCGCAGCCGGCAGAAAGAGCCTTGGTCACCGACTCCTCCGGGCGGGAGGTCACCTTGTGACTTTCATGGAAATCCCGGACCGCCCAGCAGTCAGAGACATAATGCCCTTCAAATCCCCACCGTTTCCGGAGGATCTCTGTCATCAGCTCATGGTTTGCGCAGCAGGGCTCACCATTCGTCCGGTTATAGGCCCCCATGACCGCCTCGACCTGGCCTTCCTTTACGCAGGCCTCAAAGGCCGGAAGATAAGTCTCCTCCAGATCCTTTTTTGAGATCTCGGCATTGAAAAAGTGGCGCAGGGCTTCCGGCCCGGAATGCCCTGCAAAATGCTTTGCGCAGGCTGCCAGCTTCATGTGCTCCGAGTCCCCCTGCAGCCCGTGGATAAAGGGCACGGCCATCCGGCTGGTCAGATAGGGATCCTCGCCGTAAGTCTCATGGCCTCTGCCCCATCTGGGATCGCGGAAAATATTTACATTGGGTGACCAGTAGGTCAGGCCCTTGTAGATGTCCCGGTCATCCCGGCTGCTGGCCTCGTTGTATTTCGCGCGGCCCTCCGTGGAGATCACCTCGCCGACTGCCTTCATCAGCTCCGGGTCAAAGGTGGCCGCCATGCCGATGGCCTGCGGGAAAGAGGTGGCTGTGCCGGCCCGCGCAACGCCGTGCAGGCCTTCGTTCCACCAGTTATATTCCGGAATGCCCAATCTCTCTACTGCTTCCGCATTAAATTTTAACTGAGAAGCCTTCTCCTCAACTGTCATTTTCGCGACGAGCGCCTCGGCCCGTCTTTTTGCCTCTTCTCTGTTCAATGTGCACTCCTGGGTTTTAAAAAGACCGAACCCCCGGTCTTCATCCTCCTGCCGGCCGAAGGGCTGTGGCGGGAAGGTGAAAAATAGTGTACAATGGATATGATGATCTGTATCCTTTGCAAAAACGTCTGTGTATCGTTTTCACAGGAAGGAGCGTGCAATGGCAGTCACGCGTGTTTATGTTCCATCAAAATATAAACAGCCGATCTCCCAGGATGATACCCGTTACCTGACCGGAGAACTCGAGCAGGTCAACTATGTCCCCCAGAGCCATCTGCGCATCTGGTACAATACCCAGACCTGCGCCTACAGTGTCCATCACCATCCGGCCTACGAGATCATTCTCTGTGTGGAAAACCTCTATCCGACAAAGATCGCCGGAAAGATGCTGACGATGAACGTGGATGACATCCTGATCATTCCGCCCCACACGCTCCACGAGCTGTACGGCGGCCCCGGCTCCCGGTTCATCATGCTGATCGATCCGCTCCTGCTGTCCGGCTTTTCGGACATGAATGTGCTGGAGCCCTTCATCAGCTCCCGCATTCTCTACCGCAGAAGCGAGGATCCGGAGCTTTATGACATGATCCGCGGCTGTCTGGATGAGATGATTGATTTTTATTTCGCCGCCGGCAGTATGTGGGAGTTGAACATCTACTCCGTTTTCCTGCGCATGCTATCGGGGATCGGCCGCCATGTGTTTGAAAACGCGGCCGTCTTCTCCTCCACAAAGGCGGATGACGCCTCTCTGGCCTACAACCGGTTCTCCGCACTGCTGCGCTATATCGACGCCCACTATGCAGAGGATCTCTCTCTGGAATGGGGCGCGGATTATACCGGCTTTTCCAAATACTATTTCCTGCGCCTGTTCAAAGAATACACCGGCACGACCTTCCACGACCATCTGCTGCATAAAAGGATCCAGGCCGCGCAGGCTCTGCTCTCGGATGATTACTCGATCACAGACATTGCCGTCCGGACGGGCTTCAACAGCCCGACCTCCTTTAACCGCAGCTTTCGCAAATACACCGGCATGACGCCGACGCAGTACCGGGCCTTCCGGGAGAGCAAAGACACCTATGCCCTCGCCCTCTCTGCAGCTGAGCTGGACCGGCAGGCCAATTCCCTATAGGACCAATCAGCCCTTTACGCTGCCCAGGGCAACGCCCGCGATGATGTACTTGGACAGCAGCAGATATACGACGATCAGCGGAAGTGCCGTAAGCGTCAGGCCCAGATAGACCGAACCGTACTCTGTCTTGTAGATGTCGCCCCGAAGAAGGGAGATCATGATCGGCAGGGTATAGTTTTTCTGATCGGTCAGCAGGACCAGCGGACGGAACAGCTCATTCCAGCTGTTGACGAAGGCAAAGATCGCCTGGGTCGCGATGGCCGGCTTCATGATCGGAAGCGCGATGGCGTTGAAGATGTAGAATTCTCCGGCGCCATCGATCCTTGCAGACTCCACGATCTCCAGAGACAGCGCCGGCTTCATGTACTGACGCATAAAGAAAACGACCGACGGAGCCGCGATGGCCGGCAGGATCAGCACCCAAAGGTTGTTGGTCAGGTGCAGCTTGTATACCATCTGATAGAAACCGATCATGACCAGCTGGGACGGGATCATCATGACAGCCACGATAAAGCTGAAGAATGCATCCTTGAACTTCCAGTCATAGACGACCAGACCGTAGGCAGTCAGCGCCGAGAAGTAGGTCGTCAGAACTGTTACACCGACGGAGATCAGCAGAGAATTCTTGAAGCCGACCGCCGGATTAAAGCTCTTGCCCAGCAGGATCTTCAGGTTGTTCATGAAATATTTCGACGGGATCAGGGATACCGCATGGGCCTGGATCTCGGTCGTAGACCTTGTGGAGTTTACGATCATGATCACAAAGGGCATGACACTGAGGATCGCCAGAAAAACGCAGATGATAAAAATGATCGCCTTATAAACGGCGGGATTCTTTTTGCTCTTCATTTTACCTTCTCTCCTCTCAGTGCTGCAGCCTCAGCTCTCTCCTGACGCTTCACCAGCTTTCTGAGCTTCTCCTCATCCTTATCCCGGAGTACCCAGAACATAATTGCAGACAGGATCACGATCAGGATAAACATGATCATACTGGTAGCCGACGCGCGGTTGTACATATAGGTTCCGCTGAAGGCCTGGTTGTAAATGAACACGCTGACGGTCATGGTCGCGTTGTCCGGGCCGCCCTGCAGGAACAGCTTCGGAATATCGAACATGTTCAGACCGCCGACCAGACTGGTTACAAGGGTGAACAGCAGGATGGTGCGGATGTTCGGGATCGTGATGAGCCAGAAGGTCTGCCATCCGTTCGCTCCGTCCACCTCAGCAGCATCGAAGATCTCCGGGCTGATGCCCAGCACACCGGAAATCAGAATGATCATCGTATAGCCGTACCACATCCAGGTCTGGATAAAGATAACGACCGCCCTGGCCACGTTCTTTTTGACCAGGAAGTTGAAGGGCTCTGCCAGGATCCCGAAGCGGGTCAGCAGATCGTTCACCGGACCCATCGGGAAACCGAAGAGCGCGTTGAACAGGATAGCTATCGTCGCCGCGGTAATGATGTTTGGCAGATAGAACAGGACCTTGAAGACGCCAACGCCTGGTACCTTGAAGCGCCTGTCTGTAAACCATGCGCTGAGCAGCAGCGCAAGGGCAAGCTGCGGAATGAAGTTGCAGATCCACATGACCACCGTATTCTTCAGAGCAAGCTGGAAGGTCGGGCTGGTCAGGATCTGCTTGTAATTCTTAAAGGGATCGTCGGCCAGGAAATGAAAGGCTGTCTTTCCGATTCCCTTGAGGTCTGTAAACCCGATAAGTGCCGTGTAAACGGTCGGGTACAGCATAAATACTGCCCACGCGATCACAAACGGCAGGCAGAACAGATAGCCGTATTTTGCATATCTTGATCGATTCGTCTTCATGGTGAAATGATCTCCTCCATCTCATCCGGCCCGGCTTTACGTGGACCAGTTCAGGCAGGCACAGGGCCCGCTGGCAGGACCTGCCTCATGTTTTTGCTGCGTACGGGAGCTCCCCGGCGTTTCTGCCTGGCTGCGCCAGCTGCATAGCGTTTCTTCGGAAAAGAAACGGGGGCAGGATCCTATCCTGCCCCCGTAAGAATCCTTTTGCATCGCCTGTGCTGTGCTTACGTCTGTCCTTTATTCGGCGGATTCGATGCCGAGATTGTCAGAGACGGTCTGCTTGAATGCTGCAAGTGCCTCGTCGCGGCTCTTCTCGCCTGCTGCATATGCACGGACCTGATCTCTCCAGATCTGGTTGATGGACTCGTCGTACTGCGTCAGGTTGGAGCCTGTTGCATAGTCATTTGCCGGGATGAAATAATCAAACATGTTCTGGCCGCCCAGGAACTCAAGCTCGCCGTTGGATTTTGCCATGACTGTGCCGGAGGCTACAGAATCCTTGGTTCCGCCTTCGCCGTTCAGAGTGCCGTTTGCCCACTTGTACTGCAGGCCGTCCTCGGTGCAATCGAGAGTTACATAGTGGATCAGCTCAGCAACAGCTTCCTTCTTGGACTCGTCCATGTTCTTGTTGGCGATCAGCCATGTGCCGCCCCAGAAGAAACCGATCGGGGAATCGCAGACTGCCCAGTCGCCGTAGGTTCCCTCACCGACAGCTGTGCCGCCGCAGTTGGGAGCCAGTGTGTAGTTGATCAGCCATGCAGGACCAAAGAAGCCAAATACCGGCTTGGCGCCCTCGCCCTTCATATCAGCAAACCATGCATCCTGCCAGTCCTGTGTGAGGTTGGACCAGCCGTTGTCGGTCAGATTCTTGGAGATGTCCAGGAAGGCTTCTCTCTTGGGATCGATCTGCAGATAGCCGTCCTCGTTCAGCCAGCCGACATCAGAGCTGTTCTCGACTGCGTGCCAGATATCGCCGTCACCGGAAACAATTGCTACGCCCTTATCGCCGAGGGTAGCTGCTGCCTCCCAGAACTTGTCCCAGGAACCGCTGCCGCCGCCGATGATCGCGGAGATCTCTGTGGGATCATCTGTGCCGAAGACATCCTTTGCGATGGATCTGCGGTAGATGAAGCATCCGCCGGTTGCCTGATAGCCAAGGCCGTCGACCTGACCGCTGCTGTTGGTACCGATCTCAACCGCATATTTTGCGATCTGCGCATCCTCGATCTCCTTGTCGATATCAAATCCGAGATCTGCATACGGCATCGCATACTCTTCCATATCGCCCCGTGTATACTTCAGAACGAAAGCAGACTCTGCGCAGTAGAAGTCAGGCTGCTCTTCACCGCCGGCGATCAGTGCCTGGTCAAGGGCCGGCTGGTATGCGCCCTCTGTCGTGGCAATAATCGTGGATTTAACGGCATATCCGAAATCCGGATGCTCTTCGATATACTTCTCAACCATGCCCGGAACCTCGTCGGTGAAGGTCCACAGATTGATGGTTCCCTTCTCGCCGGAACCTGCAACCAGAACCTGTGCATCACCTTCCGATTCTTCTGCAGCCGCCTCGGTCTCCTCAGCCGGTGCCTCCTCAGCAGGTGCCTCGGATGCTGCTGCAGATGCTGCTGCCTCAGCAGGTGCACTGCTAGCCGCCGCAGAATCCGATCCTCCGCAGCCTGCCAGAACAGAAGCTGTCATTAAGCCGATCATTGCTAATGCTGTGATTCTTCTTTTCATTATATCCTCCTTGCTGATTTCTCTTCCTTAATCGTGTTTTGTTTATTTCTTCGCTGATGCGGCGGCCGGGCCCTGGCCGCCGATCTGATGATTCTACTATGCCACATCTCCCATTGCCATTACTTTACAAAAATTGCCCTAAACTTCTCTTTTATTGCAAAATACGAAAAATTAAGCGGGTTATATTTTCGATAATTGTCTGAAATAGTGCCTGTTCGCAAATTTATATTTGATATATATTCCCTTTTCATTGCGCAAATAAAAAAAGAGCGGCAGCAATTCCGCTCTTTTTCAATATGCGTAAAAAGCAATTTTTTTATGTTTAACCGCAACTTTATACAAATCTTGCCTTCCATGCTGCCGCCTGTCAGCGCCTTCTCTTCCGGGATCTGACCGTGCGCAGCCTGTTCCAAGGCAGATGTTTTTATGCAGGTTTGTCAGAGGCCTGGCATCTCGGCCTTCCGCCTCCGGAGGACGGCCAGCCACGTCAGTTCAAACATACACTGCACGGCCCAGCCGGTCAGACAGGCAAAGGCTTCTCCCCGGATCCACCACAGGCACAGCGCCGCCGAGACCGCCTCGGAACAGAGGATGCCTTCCCGCCTTTGGGTGACATTCCCCTGTTCTTTCTCGGAACCATTTCCGTTGTCTTACCTTACAGCTCGGCGATTGCCTCGATCTCGCAGAGAACGCCCTTCGGGAGATCCTTTACTGCCACGCAGCTTCTGGCCGGTTTGGAAACGAAGTATTTTGCGTAGACCTCATTGAATGCGGCAAAATCCGCAATATCTGCCAGGAAGCAGGTCGTCTTGATGACCTTGTCCAGGCCGGCTCCGCCAGCTTCCAGAACAGCTGCCACGTTGCGGCAGCTCTGCTCGGTCTGGGCAGCAATGCCCTCAGGAACTGCGCCCGTTGCCGGATCTACCGGGATCTGGCCGGAAGAAAATACCAGTCCGCCGGAAACATATCCCTGGGAATAGGGGCCGATCGCGCCGGGTGCCTTGTCTGTGCTGATGATCTTCATAGGAAAAACCTCCTTGTTTTATATCTGTGTTCTGTATCTGCTTTCTGTGTCTGCTTTGTGTGTCTGCTTCCTGTAACCTCTGGGCAGGGTGCTTCACAAGACATATTGCAGCCACTGTGCACAGTATACACGATTTTTCCGTATCCGTTAATTAACATTTATGCCGGATGATGATCATATCGCTAAATGGCAGTCCCTCGCTTATCAGCCTGCGATATCCTCTGCCGCTTCGGCCGCTTCTGCTGCCACATCCGCGCCATCTGCGATCGCTTCCAGTGAGGTGACCTTGTAGGTGGCTGTGACCTGGGCTGTGATCTGCAGCTCACCTGCCTGCAGGGAAACACTCTTCTCCTCATCCATTGCTGCGTTCTCGGCATAGGCACCGGCTGCATTGTCATAGCGGTAGATGGTGTTCTGCGCGCCTTCGGTAATGGTGGGAACATCACTGATCTGGGAGCCGGAAGCCTCGGCAAGCACCTCCGCCTTCACGGCTGCTGCCGCTGCCGCCTCCTTCAATGCCTCCTGGTATACCTCATCATACCGGCTGCTGCTGTAGCGAAGGCTGCTGATGTTGTTGATTCCCGCGCGCACACACTCCGCGAGGATCTCACCCGCATCCTCGATGGTCAGATCCTTGACGGTCAGAGACGTTGTCACTGTATAACCGATGAGAGTCTCTGCACCGCTATTGTAGTCGTACTTTGGATACATGTAGTAATCGGTGGTCTGAATGCTCTTCTCCTGCACGCCAAGCTCCTTCAGCTTTTCAATGACGGCATCCACATCCTTCGTATTCTTTTCCTGGGCATCGGCGGCATTGTCGCCCTCCGTCACCACGCCAAAGGTGATCTCAGCCATATCCGGCTCGACCGTCTTGGTGCTCGTGGCGCTGACGGTAACCGTCATCGGCGGATCATTGTTGATCACGACCGTATTTCCTCCCATGGGAGACAGGCTGGCTGCGGCCCCTGCCGCCTCCTCTGCCTTGCTGCAGCCGGCAAGCCCTGCCGCGCAAACCAGCATAGCGGTAACCAAAGTGGTACATAATACTTTTCTTTTCATGTTTTTTTCCTCCTGTATCTGCTGCAATCCTTATTCTTGCGTGGGTTGACAATGTCTTATCTGTAAAACAATACCGGCACGAAAAATGTTGCACCTGGCCGGAAATTTCGGCATTTTTCTTCCGCGAATTTTCTTTTTTCCATTTATCTGCCCATGCAGCTGTCTGCCGTTTTATCTACATTCTCCCTGGGCAGGGCAGGCAACAGTCTGCCTAAACCTATGTATGCACCGGGCCCTCTGATTGCCGACCTGCTATGCTGCCTGACCACCGTCAATTTACAGCCAGGTCGCGCCGGGCCAATAGGCTGCCACAGCCTCCTTGTCCAGATGCTCGCCGATCACGATCAGGATCTCCTGCCCCTCTGCTATGGGCTGCATGGTGATCCTCTCCTTTGTCGCGTTCAGCTCGATCCAGCCGTCCTTATCCTGCAGAAAGCCCTTGATACGGAAGATCTCTCCTGCTGCAGGATCGGCAAACAGCCTTGCCGTCCTCTCCCGCAGTTCCTCCGGGGACATGTGCACGTGCATAAAGAACAGAGACTGGAAATCCGATCCGTCCTCCAGCCGTACCTTGATATGGTCCTCCCTCCGGCTGCCGCAGGCGAGGATCCGCGCGATGTCTTCCTCGTCAAGGGAATCCCAATCCTTCGCCAGGACATCCGCCATCGTGATCCGCCGCTGGCAGCGGAAATGCTCCAGCGCCCGGTTGATATGCGCGATGGTTCGTTCGATCTCCTCTTTCGATGCCTCCTGCACATGGCTCATCACGATCAGACCGGCATTGGCGATCTGTGCCATGAGCATGTAGTCGGCCTGCTCCGACAGGCCCTCTTCCAGGCGGGCGTCGACGATGGCAATGACATTGCCCACGGCATACCAGGAGCTCAGGGGATCTTCGTTCAGGGTATCAAAAAACTCGTCCACATCGTAAATGCCCGAGGGCTCCACCAGCACCCGGTCGTAGCCGGCCATCTTCATGGCGATCAGCTTTGTCTTGAACCTGCGCTGATGGCAGTCATAATCGCAGCCGCCCGAGACCATCTCCAGCTCGCAGTTCTCCCCCGTCAGATCCTGGAGCAGCATCATATCCACGTTGACGGCACCAAAATCATTTTCCAGGATGCCCAGATGCATGCCCCGCTCCATCAGGATGGAGGCATACTTCCGGATAAATGTCGTTTTTCCGGATCCTAAAAATCCGGTAATCAGATCAATGTTCAGCATATATTTTCTGTTTCTTTCTCTCTAGCCTGATGAGCCTGATGTTTTATCTTTTCCGGTTTCCAAGCTGCCAGAAGGCCACGGCCCCTGCGGCGGCAACATTCAGCGAATCCACGCCATCGGCCATCGGGATCATCACCGTATAGTCACACCGGTCGATGGTCTCATCCGGAAGGCCGTAGCCCTCCTCCCCCAGGATCACGGCCAGCTTATCCTCAGCCATCAGCGCAGGATCATCCACCGAGACGGAATCTCCTTTGAGCGCCATGGCAGCCGTGCGAAAGCCCAGCTTCTTCAAGGTGCCCAGCCAGTCCGGCTCATTTTTCGGGACAAAGGTCCAGGGGATCTGGAATACGCAGCCCATGCTCACCCGCGACGCCCGGCGGTACAAAGGATCGCTGCAGCCCTTGGTCAGGATCACCGCATCCATCTGCAGCGCTGCCGCCGACCGCATGATCGCACCAACGTTTGTCGGATTCGTCACATCATCCAGAACGGCGATCCGCCGGGCCCCTTTCAGGACCTCCTCGATGGAGGGATACGGCCTGCGCCGCAGGGCACACAGGATCCCTCTGGTCATCGGGATGCCAGTCAGGGTCCGCAGCACCTCCTGCGGTCCGGTATAGACCGGCACATTTTGACACCGATCCAGAACCTCCCTTGCCTCCCCGTCTACATAGCGGGGCTCGGTCAGCAGCGACACCGGCTCATAACCCGCGCGCAGAGCGCGCAGCGTCACATTCGGGCTCTCCGTGATAAACAGCCCGGGCGCCGGTTCCTCTATTCTCTTTAGCTGTGTCTCGGAATACCTGGCGTAAATATCCAGTTCCGGGGCGTTCAGATCCGTGATCTCGATCAGCTTTGCCATCGTTTTTTCAACCTGCTTCCTGTATCTGATAAAAGTATCCTGGGTACATCTCATATGCATTTAACGCTGCATCCCAAATGTACCTCAGCTGCATCTTATATGCACCTTTTATATTCTATTTCATGCACTGTATTATGCAGCATTTTATATTGTTCTTTTTATCTCCCTGCGATTGTACCATATTCCGCCGGCATGGTCTATGCGGGGGATGTGCACAGCCGCTCCCATCCATTTACCCAAAAGATGACCTTTTCGATAGTACTTGTTCTTTTCAGATATAATTTATAACTTTATTTTTCTTTTAGAAAATATCCACACAGACGTCACATTTTCCCGATATAGTGTACTCAGATAGTTGATTGACCACTCACTATCTCCCCCCTCATTTTCAGAAAGCGCAAAGCGCCGCATCGGATAACCACCCGCTGCGGCGTTTTGTTGTGCGATAAAGCCGGAGAGTGGTCGCCAGGCTTGCATGAGCGGCCATTCGACGGCCAACGTACATCGAGCGGCTATGCTGCGAGATGTGCCCATCGCATCGGATGAGGCGCGTTCCGCCCATCCGATTGCAAAATCGGCCGTCCGAATACCTGTCTGCATGTTATGCATATTGCATTTGACGGCTGTTTTTTCTGCAAAAAATCTCAGACCGTTTTCATCCGGTCCTCCCCCATATTGCCAATGACAGAACCGCATGAATATGCTACACTTTTTCCATACAGCACCTGCTGATGAAACACAGATCGCCTGTTCTCATTTACAGAGAAATGGAGGCCCACATGAAAATCATTTACAATACCGGAGACCGGGATAAGATCATCACGATGCCCGACCCCTCGACCAGAAAAGACAGGACCGCTCCGCCCATCAGCCGGAAAAAGCTCTGGCTGATCACCATCCTGGTGACTTTGCTGGTGGCTGTGATCTACTACTACATCCAGCTGCCGGCGATCAACCTGAAGAGCACAGACTTCTGGTCCTTCCTGCTGATCATCTCCGTGGTCTTTTCCGCGCTGTACTACTCCCTCACCCGGGTACTCTCGCCCTTCCAGCTCTCGCGCATGGATTTCAGCGGGTTCAAAAACAGCAAGGCATCCAGGATCCCCTTTATCGTGACGCTCTGCCTGGTCTTTCTTCCGATCCTGATCCGGTTTCTGGGCAGCTCCACGCTGCTCCACGCCAGAGCCTACTCCCGGATCCTGACGGTCAATGAGGGCAGTCTGGAGGATATTCCCTCTGTGGAGAGCACAAAGACCATTGCCCTGATGGATACAGCTTCCGCGGAAAAGCTGGGAAACCGCGAGATTGGTTCCCTCTCTGAGGTCGTCAGCCAGTACAACGTCAGCTCCTACACCCAGATCGACTATCTGGGAACGCCGGTAAAGACTTCGCCGCTCCGCTATGACGGCTTTTTCAAGTGGTACCGCAACCGGAAAAACGGCGTGCCGGGCTATGTTCTGGTCGATCCGGTGGATATGAGCGCCCAGTACATCCCCTTTGAGAGCGGGATGTTCTACGTGCCGTCCGCCTACTTCAACGAGAATCTGAGCCGTCGCATCCGTTTCCGCTATCCCACAAAGATGTTCGACGAGCCACACTTTGAGATCGATGAGGAAGGAAAGCCCTGGTATGTGACCGCGACCTACGATCATCTGGTCGGTCTTTTCGGCGGTGAGCAGGTCAATGGCGCCATCATCGTCGATCCTGTGACCGGCGATATGACCTGGTATGCCACCGGACAGATCCCCAGATGGGTGGATGTGGTCTTCCCCGGCAACCTGATCTGCAAGCAGTACAACGACTATGCCCAGCTGCACAACGGCTTCTGGAATTCCATCATCGGCCAGGTCGGCTGCCGCCGTGTCACAGAATACCCCGGTGAGAACGACGAGTACCATTCCGACTATGGCTTCATCTCCAAGGACGGCGACATCTGGATCTACACTGGCGTCACCTCGCTGAACAACGACAGCTCCAACATCGGCTTCATCCTCTCTAATGAGCGGACAGAGGAGACCATCTACATCACCTGCTCCGGCGCGGACGAGTTCTCCGCCATGGCCTCCGCCCAGGGCGAGGTCCAGGAAAAGCGGTACACCGCCTCCTTCCCGTCCCTGATCCTGGTGGACGGCAAACCGACCTATATCATGGTGCTGAAGGATGCCAGCGGACTGGTAAAGATGTACGCCACCGTCAATGTCGAGCAGTACAATATGGTAGCCACCGCCACAACGCAGGATGACTGTGTGGATAAATACACCGCCCTGATGGCCGGCCGGATCTCCCAGACAGAAGCAAACGCCGAGACCGCTCTGGCAGATACCGCCATGGCAGTCGAGGAGGAACCGGCGCCTGACACCTCCACCTTTGAAGAGCGGGAGGTAAAGGTCAAGAAGCTGCAGACCATCGACCTAAACGGCAACACCTACCTGTATCTGGTCGATGAGGACGACAACATCTACTATGCGAAATATATAGATGTGATCGAAATGCTGCTGACCGAAGAGGGCGACACCATCACGATCTACACCGACGGAGAGCACTTCTCCCTCAGCAAATAAGCGCAAAAGCAAGAAAGGCTGCCAGGCCGGACAAACTTTGGAAATCCCAAAAATGTCTGGTCTGGCAGCCTCTTTTATTTTATCAGTTCTTTTTTATCATCCAATGGAAGTCAAGCCCTGCCCGGTCGCTGCGAGGTAGTCCTCCAGAATCCGGACGGCACCCTCCATCAGATCCTTTTCCTCCTCCAGAAAACGCTCAATGTAGGGACTGTCCACATCCAGCACACCGATCACAGTGCCGGTGCTGTCATGAATCGGTACCACGATCTCGGACAAAGAATGGGAATCGCAGGCAATGTGACCCGGGAATTCATGAACATTCTTCACCTCGATCGTGCGGTTCTCGACCGCTGCCGTTCCGCAAACCCCTCTGCCGTAAGCAATATGTACACAGGCCGTCTTTCCCTGGAATGGTCCAAGAACCAGCTCCTTCTGCTCCGGTCCGCAGACTCTGGAAATATAAAAACCGGCCCAGTTCAGCTTCGGCAGCTCATGCATCAGCAGGGCAGAGGCATTGGCGCACAGGGAAAGTGCGCTGGTCTCTCCCTCGGAAAGTGCCTGCAGCTGTGCCAGGATCTGGTTGTACTTTTTTCTCATCTTTATATTCCTCCATTTTTTATACGGTCATTCACAAAACGTTTTTATTCGTTCAAAATTTGTTTACATTTATTGCAAACCCCGGACATATTTGCCCGATATACTTCAATCATAGAAAGAAGCAACAGCTAATTACAATTTTTCTTTTTCATAATGTCCGAAGCAATTCGGAAAAATTCTCCTTCCTTTTATGAAAAGCCTGCCGTTCGCGGCAGGCTTTTTGTATGCTCTTTACCGTTTATCCGGCACATGCTCTGAACATATCCTGCATGCCGGGCAGGGCGCAGGCCGCCCCGTCCGGACATATTTTTTACTATGATGATTAACTCGCCAAAAGCACCGGGAATGATTTAAACGGATTGCTCCGCACTCCGTGCTCCCACAATCCGTCCCAGCATTCGGACTTTCGTGGTGTTTAAACACCACTTCGTC
>OCTX012244081.1_pt1 | contig 32749 bp, 28 predicted proteins | sample 1539691 | NCBI WGS metagenome assembly OCTX01 (sample SAMN02144231, study PRJEB22623) | gut metagenome | biome: sheep rumen | host: Ovis aries | place: New Zealand
TGCTTAGAAAGCCGGAGGATTATACTGTGGGCGAAATATTAAAGATTACAGAAGGCACGTTGGCAACGGTTGCCTGTTTGGATGAAGATGCGGATACTTGTCCAAGGGAAAAGATTTGTAAAACTTTGCCCATGTGGAAAAAATATGATTCGATCGTTCATGATTTCTTTTACAACATTACCATCGAAGATCTTGTAAATGGAAATATATAAGCATTGTAACGATTATGTGTTTTGATACGAAAAAAATTTCATAAAAAAAGTGAAAAGGCGTGACCGAAGCCGCGCCTTCCCATCTTTTTCAATTCTTAAACATTTACTGTTTTACGACGCCCTGCCATTTGCGCTGGACTATGTTTACAGTCTGAGGCAGGCTATACGGCTTGCCTCAGTTTTTTTATTTTCCTGTTTTGTGATCTCGGATCAATATGCCTTGCCCCAGTATACCATGTGTTTTGCCGGCTTTCCGCAGCAGACGCAGGTATCGGAGATCTTGATCTGTTTGAAAGGCATGCAGCGGGAGGTACAGCCGGCTTCTGCCTTGATCTGCTCCTCACAGGCCTGGTCGCCGCACCACATGGCGCGGATAAAGCCCGGCTTTGTATCTGCGATCTTTTTGAAGGTTTCGTAGTCCGGCGCGTCGTAGGTGTGGGCTTCTCTGTGAGCAAGCGCACGCTCGAACATATCCTTCTGGATCGTCTCCAGGAGAGCAGGAACAACAGAGGGCAGCTCATCGATCGCTACGATAGTTTTTTCTCTTGTATCTCTGCGGACCAGAACGGCCTGACCTTTTTCGATGTCCTTCGGTCCAAGCTCGATCCTGAGCGGGATGCCGCGCATCTCCTGCTCGGAGAATTTCCAGCCGGGGCTCTTCTCGGTGGCATCGATATTTACGCGCACACCGGCAGCTGCCAGGGCATCTTTGACCTCGATGGCCTTGTCCATGACACCGGCCGCATCCTGACGGATCGGAATGACCATGACCTGGGTCGGAGCGATGCGGGGCGGCATGACGAGACCGCTGTTGTCGCCATGGACCATGATCAGGGCGCCGATGACACGGGTGGTCATGCCCCAGGAGGTCTGGTGTACATACTTCAGGGTGTTGTCCTTGTCGGTAAACTGCACATTAAAGGCTTTGGCAAAGCCCTGGCCGAAGTTGTGGCTCGTGCCGGACTGGAGCGCCTTGCCGTCATGCATCAGTGCCTCAACGGTGTAGGTCGCCTCGGCGCCGGCAAATTTCTCCTTGTCGGTCTTGCGGCCCTGGATGACCGGGATGGCCAGATCATCCTGCAGGAAATCCGTGTACACGTTCAGCATCTGGATCGTTCTTTCCTCGGCCTCCTCGGCAGTGGCATGAGCTGTGTGGCCTTCCTGCCACAGGAACTCACGGGAGCGAAGGAAGGGACGGGTCGTCTTTTCCCAGCGGACGACAGAGCACCACTGGTTGTAGACTCTGGGCAGATCCCTGTGGGACTGGATGTCCTTGGCATAGAAATCGCAGAACAGCGTCTCCGAGGTCGGACGGACGCACAGACGCTCGGTCAGCTTGTCGAGTCCGCCGTGGGTCACCCATGCAACTTCAGGAGCAAAGCCTTCGATATGATCCTTTTCTTTCTGCAGAAGGCTTTCAGGGATGAACATCGGCATGTATACGTTCTGGACGCCGGTAGCCTTGAACCGGGCGTCAAGATCTGCCTGGATATTCTCCCAGAGGGCGTAGCCGGCCGGCTTGATGGCCATGCAGCCCTTAACGCTGGTGTAGCCGATCAGGTCTGCTTTTACGCAGACGTCGGTATACCACTGGGCGAAATCCTCTTCCATAGAGGTGATCGCTTCTACTAATTTCTTCTCTTTTGCCATGATGCACTCCTGACTGATTGATTTGTATTGATATATATCTGATATATACTGGAGCCTGTAGAATATTGTCAAACGCTAATTTACAATTCTAAACAAAAGAGCATTCCTTGTCAAGGAACGAGGCATTCCTTCAATTGACAAAAAATAGGAAAAACCGTATTATCATTATAGCAGCAATATATGGATCAGCAGTTGATCTGAGCATAAAAATGGATGATATTGGAGGATGATACGCCATGTACAATGAAGAATATAAGCGCTGGCTGGCCGCAGACCTGGAGGATGCGGATCTGAAACCGGAGCTCATGAAGATCGAGGGAGACGATGAGGCCATCAAGGATCGGTTTGCCGTCTCTCTTCAGTTTGGAACCGCCGGCCTGAGAGGCACCATCGGCGCAGGCACGAACCGGATGAACATCTACGTCGTGCGCCAGGCTACTCAGGGCCTTGCCAACTGGGTAAAGACCCAGGGCGGCACCCAGACAGTTGCGATCAGCTATGACAGCCGGATCAAGAGCGATGTCTTTGCAAAGGCCGCTGCAGGCGTTCTGGCAGCCAACGGGATCAATGTCCGGATCTACGATGCACTGATGCCGGTTCCGGCCCTCAGCTTTGCTACCCGGTATTACAACTGCAATGCCGGCATTATGGTGACTGCCTCCCACAATCCGATGAAATATAACGGCTACAAGGCTTACGGTCCTGACGGATGTCAGATGACCGATGATGCGGCAGCGATCGTTTATGATGAGATCCAGAAGCTGGATATCCTGACCGGCGCCTGCGTCATGTCCTTTGCCGAGGGCGTGGAGAAGGGTCTGATCCGCTTTGTCGGCGACGACTGCAAGAAGGCACTGTACGAGGCCATCGAGGCACGCCAGGTGCGTCCGGGTCTGTGCAAGACAGCCGGCCTGAAGCTGGTCTATTCTCCGCTGAACGGTTCCGGTCTGGTTCCTGTCACCCACGTTCTGAACGATATGGGCATCACCGATGTGACCATCGTTCCCGAGCAGGAATATCCGAACGGCTATTTCACCACCTGCCCGTATCCGAATCCGGAGATCTTTGAGGCTCTGAAATATGGCCTGAAGCTGGCAGAGGAGACTGGCGCAGATCTTATGCTTGCCACCGATCCCGATGCGGACCGTGTCGGCATTGCCATGCGCTGTCCGGACGGCACCTATGAGCTGGTATCCGGCAATGAGATGGGCGTTCTTCTTCTTGATTATATCTGCGCAGGCCGTATCGAGAACGGTACCATGCCGAAGGATCCGGTGGCGGTCATGTCCATCGTTTCCACACCGCTTGCCGATGCTGTTGCAAAGCATTACGGCGTAGAGCTGCGTCACGTGCTGACCGGCTTCAAGTGGATCGGCGACCAGATCGCACAGCTTGAGGCAGCCGGGCAGGTCGACCGCTTTATCTTCGGCTTCGAGGAGAGCTATGGCTACCTGGCAGGCCCGTATGTACGTGACAAGGATGCCATCATCGGTTCCATGCTGATCTGTGAGATGGCTGCTTATTACCGGAGCATCGGCTCCTCCATCAAGCAGCGCCTGGAGGAGATCTACGCACAGTACGGCCGTTACCTCAACAAGGTCGACAGCTTTGAGTTCCCGGGCCTGACCGGTATGGACAAGATGAAGGGCATCATGGATGGCCTTCGCCAGACACCGCCGACCGCCTTTGCCGGCAAGAAGGTTACCGGTGTTGTCGATTATACAAAGCCCGAGGAGACCGGCCTTCCGAAGGCCAATGTCCTGATCTACACGCTGGAGGATGGCAGCACGGTTGTCGTGCGTCCCTCCGGTACAGAGCCGAAGATCAAGACCTATTTCACCACCCTGGGCAAGGATCTTGCCGAAGCACAGGCAAAGAAGGATGAGCTGGCAGAGGCTATGAAGCCGATTCTCTCCTGAGCATAGATACGGTAAATGACAGACAGGGGCTGCCGCACCGAAGCGTGACACATGCACAGCTCTTCTGGTGAAACATCGCAGCAGGGACAATGCGATGGTGTTTCTCAGACGAAGAGATGCATGGGATCTGCAGGGGCGTGGCAGCCCCTTTTGGGCTGTAAAAATAACGACAGAAGGTAGTGCGTAAGAATGAAGATCAGAATGCCCGCGACGGTGCGGATGGTGCTGGACAGTCTCCACGCAAAGGGATATGAGGCCTATATCGTAGGCGGATGCGTCCGCGATTCGATCCTCGGCAAGAGGCCTAATGACTGGGATATCACCACGAATGCCTCTCCGGCACAGGTAAAAAGCATATTTGTGAAGACGGTGGATACAGGCATCGAGCATGGCACGGTCACTGTCCTGGTCGGAGGCGATGCCCATGAGGTAACGACCTACCGGGTGGACGGCGCATACCTGGATGGCAGACATCCGGAGAGCGTGACCTTTACCGCCAGTCTGGCGGAAGACCTGAAGCGCCGGGATTTCACGATCAATGCGATGGCCTACAATGACCAGGACGGGCTGGTGGATCTACACGGCGGCATGGAGGATATCCAGCAAAAGATGATCCGCGCTGTAGGCGATCCTATGGAACGGTTTCAGGAGGATTCCCTCCGGATCCTCCGGGCTGTCCGGTTTGCTGCCCAGAATAACTTTGGGATCGACCGGGATACGCTGGCAGCTGCGATACAGCTGGCGCCGACGCTTTCCCGGATCAGCGCCGAACGTATCTGCGCGGAGCTGACAAAGATCATCACATCTGAGCATCCGGAATACCTGAAGGTGGCGTATCAGGCAGGCATGACACGCATCTTTCTGCCGGAATTTGACGCCTGCATGGAAACACCGCAGAACAACCCGCATCATGCCTATACGGTCGGAGAGCATACGCTGATCGCGATGCGCGCATCGGCACAGGACCGGGTGCTGCGCTATGCCTTGCTTCTGCATGACCTTGGGAAGCCTGCTGTCCGGACGACAGACGAGCAGGGTGTGGATCATTTTTATGGACATGCGCAGGTCAGCGAACAGATGGCCGGAACAGTCATGAAGCGCCTGAAGATGGACAACGACACGATCCACAGCGTAAAGATGCTGATCCGCTGCCACGACTGGCTCCTGCGGCCGGACGAGCGGCAGATCCGGAAAATGCTCCGTGTGGTTGGGCAGGAACTGTTTCCTCTGCTGATCAAGGTACAGATGGCGGACAGCATGGCCAAGGCACCGGACCAGGTCCAGGAGGATCTGGCCAGGATCATCGCCGCGACCAGGGTGTACGAGGAGATCCTGGCAAAGGAGCAATGCTTTACCTTAAAGGATCTGGCCATCAATGGCGCAGATCTGATCGCCATGGGTGTCCCTAAGGGGCCGATGATCGGAAAACTGCTGAATGCTGCGCTGGACCGGGTGATCGAGGATCCCGGGCAAAATGACAGGGAGAAGCTGCTCCGATCCGCTGCAGAGGATATGAAGGATATGAATGCGGACACGGCGCATCAGGGGGCAAGCCTTGACAAGCTGCCAGACTGATAGTATATAATGAAGAAAACAGATGAGATGAGCGTACGGAAACCGATTCCGCGCGCATGAAGTAAAAAGAAGATTAGAGGAGATTAGATCTCCGGAGGAATTACCATGAATAAAACTGAACTGGCGGCAGCTGTAGCCGCAAAAACCGGACTGAAGAAAAAGGATGCCGAGAAGGTTGCGGATGCATTCATCGCAACGATCACCGAGGCGCTGAAGCTGGGAGACAAGGTCGCCCTTTCCGGGCTCGGAACCTTTGAGGTCAAGGAGAAAGCTGCCCGTATCGGCAAGAATCCCCGGACCGGCGAGGCGGTGGAGATCGCTGCTTCCAAAGCACCGAAGTTCAAGGCAGGAAAAGCACTGAAGGATGCTGTAAAATAAGATGCGGCTGGATAAATATCTGAAGGTGTCCAGACTGATCAAGCGCCGCACGGTAGCCAATGAAGCCTGTGATGCAGGCCGTGTGCTGCTGAACGGAAAGCCGGCCAGGGCTTCGGCCCCGGTGAAGGTGGGCGATGAGATCGAGATCCAGTTTGGAACCCGCCAGGTCCGCGTAGAGGTCCTGGATGTGCAGGAGACGGTGAAAAAGGAGAATGTATCGGAGCTGTTCCGATATCTGTGATCCGGGAGGGAGCGCCTCAAAAAAGGCGTCGGAGAACAGAAAGGATAAGGGGTAGTTATGCGGCAGAACAGACGCACGATGCTGGGCATCACGGTGGTAGTCCTGGTGCTGATGGCAGCACTGCTGGTGTCAGGTCAGAGGCTGAATGCAAAAATTGAAGAAGGCGAGATGCGGATCACTGAGCTGACCGAGCAGACGGCGGAGGAAGAAGCCCGTACGGAAGAGATCACCGAGCTTCAGGAATACATGAAGAGCGATGAGTACGCAGAGCAGGTAGCCAAGGACAAGCTGGGCCTGGTAAAGGATGGCGAGATCGTCTTCCGGGAAACAGACGGTGAATGAAAACAGACCATGACCGAATCCGATTCGGCCATGGTCTTTTGTGCAATAAGGCCGGAGAGCGGCCGCCAGCAGAAAGCCGAAGGAAAGCAGCCTATGGAAAAAAGGGTAAGACAATATATGGAAGAGCATCGGATGACCGGGCCAGGGGATCGGGTCCTGGTCGGCGTGTCCGGCGGGGCAGATTCTGTATGCCTTCTTCATCTGCTGCTGGAGCTTGGCATTCCTCTGGAGGCGGTGCATATCAATCATTGCCTGCGGGGGGAGGAGAGCGATGCAGATGAGGCTTTTGTAAGAGACCTGTGCAGGAAGCTTGGCGTTTTGCTCACGGTGGAGCGGCATGCGGTCGCAGAGATCGCAACCGAGCAGCACATGGGCCTGGAGGAGGCAGGACGAGCCGTGCGCAGGGAAGCCTTTGCGCGGATCTGTGCCGCACACAGCCTGCAGAAGATCGCGCTGGCGCACCATGCCGGCGACCAGGCAGAGACGCTGCTTTTCCGGGCGGCAAGGGGAACCTCCATCGCCGGCATGGCCGGGATCCGTCCCGCAGAGGGGCCGTATATCCGGCCGCTGCTTGGGATCACCAGAGAGGAGATCGAGGCCTGGCTGAAGGCGCGGGGGATCGCCTGGAGAACGGACAGCACAAATCTGTCAGATGCCTACGCCAGAAACAGTATACGCCTGCATGTGATCCCGCAGCTGGCAGCATCGGTCAATCCTGCCGTTATCCCTCATCTTGGCGCGCTGGCGGAGGATATGGCAGAGGCAGAGGAGTATCTGCGGAAGGAGGCAGCCCGTTTCCGGCCGCAGGTCGTGGAGGAGGAAAAAACAGGGGAAGTGCTGCTTTTGGATGCATTGACCGGTCTTCCCGGCATTTTGCAGAAGCGGCTGATCCTCGATGCGGCAGAGACTGCATCAGGCTCCAGACAGGATCTTGGCCGGGAACAGATCCGGCAGATCCAGGCTCTGTTTGCCATGCAGGCGGGCCGGGAGTTTTCACTGCCGGGCGGTTTTGCTGCCGTTCGGGAATACCGCGGCGTCAGGCTCCTTCCGGCAGATCAGAAAGCGGCAGAGAATGGAGATTTGTGCATTCCTGTTGCCGGCATAAAGGAGGCCGTGTACAGCCTTGGTAAATGGCAGTTTTCCTGCAGGATCCTTGCCAGAGAGCCCGGGATGGACATGGACAAAATACCCCGAAATCAGTATACGAAATGGCTGGATTATGATAAGATAAAGCATAGTCTTGCCCTCCGCTTCCGGCGGGCGGGAGACTATCTGTTTACGACAGATACCGGCGGCAAAAAGAAGCTGAAGGATTATCTGATCGATGAAAAGGTGCCGAGGCGGCAGAGAGATGCCATTCCGGTACTGGCATCAGGACCGGAGGTCTTCTGGGTCGTGGGCATGCGGATATCCGCCCGTGCCCGGATCACGGAGGAGACACTTTGGATTCTGGAAATACATGCGGAACACACAGGAGGAGAGACATGAAGGAAGTAGTTTCGGTAATGATCGACGAGAAGACCCTGGCGGACAGGATCGATGTGCTTGGCAGACAGATCAGCGAGGATTATGCCGGAAAACAGGTGCACGTGATCTGCGTGCTGAAGGGCGGTGTTGCCTTTATGTGGGAGCTGGCCAAGAGGATCACGGTCCCGCTGACGATGGACTTCATGTCGGTGTCGAGCTACGGCAATGAAAAATCATCCAGCGGCATCGTGCGGATCGTCAAGGATCTGGACCAGAGCATCGAAGGCAAGGATGTTCTGGTGGTGGAGGATATCATCGATTCCGGCCGGACGCTCAGCTACCTTCTGGAGCTGCTGACCAAGAGGAAGCCGGCCAGCCTGAAGCTGTGTACACTGCTCGACAAGCCGGACCGCCGTGTGGTCGAGGGCGTCGATGTCGATTACTGCGCGTTCACCATCGAAGACAAATTTGTCGTGGGTTATGGCCTGGATTATGCGCAGAGGTACCGGAATCTTCCGTACGTCGGTGAGATCTCCTTTGAGGAGGAGTAAAAGGATAGGAGTAAGCAGGTGAGTAACAGACGAGGTATGGCAGTTTATCTGTTCCTGATGGCTGCCGTTATAGTGTTATTTATGGTGGTGCCGAATTTTCTGGGCCAGGAGCCGGTGGTGAGCCGGGCAGAATATCTGCAGGCACTGACTGGAGACCAGATCGACGAGGCAGTCATCAACCAGAACAGCGAGGTGCCCACGGGCAGCATCACCTACCAGACAAAGGATGGGGATACCGGCCGTGTATATGTGACGGATGTCCGCGACGCCGAAGCTGAGCTGCAGAAATATCACGTGGAGTATACGGTCGGCAACGTCGCCAGAGACAGCCTGATCAGCACGATCGTGCTGCCGCTGGTCCTGGGAGCAGGTGTTCTCCTGATCGTTATGCTGCTCATGAATCGGAATGCAGGCAACGTCAACAGCCGGATGCTGGATTTCGGCAAGAGCCGCGCACAGATGGCAGAGGCCGGCGAGACGCCCATCCGGTTTGACGATGTGGCCGGTCTTTATGAGGAAAAAGAGGAGCTGGTCGAGATCGTCGACTTCCTCCGCAATCCCGCACGTTATACAAAGGTTGGCGCACGGATCCCCAAGGGCGTGATCCTGGTGGGTCCTCCCGGAACAGGTAAAACTCTGCTGGCAAAGGCCGTGGCAGGCGAGGCAGGTGTTCCCTTCTTCTCGATCTCCGGCTCGGACTTTGTCGAGATGTTTGTCGGTGTCGGCGCATCCAGAGTCCGTGACCTTTTTGATGAAGCAAAAAAGAACGCTCCCTGCATCGTCTTTATCGATGAGATCGATGCGGTCGGACGCAGACGAGGCACCGGCATGGGCGGCGGCCATGACGAGAGAGAGCAGACATTAAACCAGCTTCTGGTAGAGATGGACGGCTTTGGCGTCAACGAAGGGATCATCGTGATGGCAGCGACAAACCGCGTGGACATCCTGGATCCGGCGATCCTTCGTCCCGGCCGCTTCGACCGAAAGGTTGCCGTGAGCGTGCCGGATGTCCGGGGACGAGAGGCTATCCTCAAGGTCCATTGCCGCAAAAAGCCGCTGGCAGAGGACGTGGATCTCCTGCAGATCGCCCAGACGACCGCAGGCTTTACAGGAGCAGATCTGGAAAACCTGATGAATGAATCGGCGATCCGTGCGGCAAGGATGAACCGGGCGTTTATCACCCAGGAGGATATCCGCGCATCCTTTGTCAAGGTCGGCATCGGTACCGAGAAGAAGAGCCGGATCATCTCAGAAAAGGAAAAGCGCATCACGGCCTACCATGAGACCGGCCATGCGATACTGTTCCATGTGCTTCCGGATATGGAGCCGGTGTACTCCATCTCGATCATTCCCACAGGCCCTGGCGCGGCAGGCTATACCATGCCCCAGCCTGAGAATGACGACATGTTCAACACAAAGGGCAAGATGCTCCAGCAGATCATCGTGGATCTGGGCGGCCGTGTGGCCGAGGAGCTGGTCTTTGACGACATTACGACCGGGGCATCTCAGGATATCAAGCAGGCCACGACAACGGCCCGGGCAATGGTGATGAAATACGGCATGTCCAACCGGCTGGGCCTGGTGAACTACGACGACGATTCGGGCGATGTCTTTATCGGCAGAGACTGGGGACACACAAAGAGCTTCAGCGAAAATGTGGCCGCCCAGATCGACGAGGAGGTCAAGGAGATCATCGAGACCTGCCATGGAAAGGCCAGAGAGCTGATCGGCCAGCATAAGTACGTGCTGGAGGAATGCACCAGGCAGCTGCTGGAAAAGGAAAAGCTTGGCCGCCAGGAGTTCGAGGCGATCTTTGCCGAGGAAGAAAAGCTGCTGGCAGCAAAGGCCTGAGACAAGGTGATTTTTGCAATGGATAGGAGAGACGGAAGCTGCGGCCGGAGGGCGTGCCCTGGCAGAGAAGCTTCCATCGGGTGTACAGAAATGTGATTTATGTACAAAAATACGGGTGATAATTTGGCAAGTTTGTGCAGACTTTGGCGGGCTTACATGCTATGATAGGCACCGTAAAAACCCCCCAATACATTATATAGTTTTTGCTACACCCCAATTGAGAAAAATATTTCTCGGAAAAGGCGGCCGAAAGGCCGCTTTTTTCGTTTCACAGGAAATTGGCGATACGGTCCGGAAAAAGGATTCTGTGAAAGGGGCATATCCCCGGGGATGTGAAGGGCGCATACTTTTTTACCTTGTCACAGCACCTGGGATAGGATAAAATTGCAGGGGGTCTGTATGGTGCTTTTGCCGGAGAATTATCTCCTGACAGGGGCGGGAACGCCAGAGCGTTCCTTATCGGGACCTTCATGATCCAGAGACGGCAGATGGTCCCTGCAGATCAGTTTTAGAAAAAATGGCAGGACTACGTGATGACCAGAGGAGCAGATATGGACAAACTGAGCCGCCAAATTGAATACACACTGAGGATGCGGCCGCTTCTTAAGAAGAATGCGCTTTTTTCCGACGAGACGGAAATGTTCCGCTCGCCGATGGAACCTGAGCCTGGCGATATGCTGACGATCCGCTTCCGCACGGCAAGAAACAATGCGGACAGCATATGCCTGTGCCACGGGAAGAAACGGCTGCCGATGCACATCGATGAATGCCTGGATGATTTTGATTATTACAGCATACATCTGGAGACGCCCGGGGAGCCCTTTGATTATTATTTTGAGATCCGGCTTGGAAAAACGGTATGCTACTATTGCCGCACCGGCGTGACCAGACAGATCCCGGAGAAGAATCTGTTTCGCGTCATCCCCGGCTTTTCCACCCCGGACTGGGCAAAGGGGGCCGTTTTTTATCAGATCTTTGTGGACAGGTTCCGCAACGGCGACACGTCGAACGATGTCCTGTCCCACGAGTACAGCTACATCCATCAGCATACAAAACGAATCGATAACTGGTACCTTCCGCCCGAGGCGATGGATGTTCGCAATTTTTACGGCGGAGATCTGCAGGGAGTGATCGACAAGCTGGACTATCTGCAGGATCTGGGCGTGGAGGCGATCTACTTTAATCCGATCTTTGTCTCTGCCTCCAATCACAAGTATGATACCCAGGACTATGATTATGTCGATCCCCATCTGGGCAAGATCCTGGACCAGGAGGGGGAGATCCTTGAGCCGGATGATGAGGTTAATCTTCATGCCACACGGTACATCAGCCGTGTCACGGACAAGGCAAATCTGGAGGCCAGCAATGATCTGTTTATCCACCTTGTACAGGGTGCACACGAGAGGGGCATGAAGGTAATCCTCGACGGTGTCTTCAATCACTGCGGCTCCTTTAACAAGTGGATGGACAGGGAGCAGATCTATGAGGGGCAGCCTGGCTACGCTCCCGGCGCCTTTGTTTCAAAGAACAGCCCCTACGTCTCCTACTTTGATTTCAAGAACAAGAATTCATGGCCTTACAACGCCACCTATGACGGCTGGTGGGGGCACAACACGCTTCCAAAGCTAAACTATGAGGAATCCCCGGAGCTCCAGGAGGAGATCCTGCGGATCGCCAGAAAATGGGTCTCTCCGCCGTTTTCGGTGGATGGCTGGCGGCTGGATGTCGCGGCAGATCTCGGACATTCGGTGGAGTTCAATCACCAGTTCTGGAAACGGTTCCGCAAAGCGGTGAAGGAAGCCAATCCGGAGGCGCTTATTTTGGCCGAGCATTATGGAGATGCCGCAAGCTGGCTTGGGGGCGATGAGTGGGACAGCGTCATGAACTATGACGCGTTCATGGAGCCGGTCTCCTGGTTCCTGACCGGCATGGAAAAGCACAGCGACAGCTATCGTGAGGACATGCTGGGCAATGCGAACAGCTTCCGGGATACCATGGTCTACAATATGGCCTCCTTCCCGCAGCAATCGCTTCTGACAGCGATGAATGAGCTGGATAATCACGATCACTCCCGTTTCCTGACCCGGACGAATCACCGGGTGGGCCGGGTCCAGACCCTGGGTTCCCAGGCAGCAGAGGAAGGAACCGACAAGGCTGTCCTGCGCGAGGCGGTCATCATGCAGATGACCTGGCCGGGCGCACCGACGCTCTACTATGGAGATGAAGCCGGTGTTGTCGGCTTTACGGATCCGGATAACCGCAGGACCTATCCCTGGGGCATAGCGGACAAGGAGCTTATTGCGTTTTACCGGAATGCGATCCGCGTGCATAAGGAGCATGAGGTGTTCCGCAGCGGGTCCGTCAAGATCCTGTTCCTGGATTACAATGTGCTGATCTACGGGCGCTTCAACAAGGAGGAGCAGGCGGTCATTGCCGTAAACAACCGGGCGAATCACTATCATCTGGTGGCCCCGGTCTGGACGGCGGGCATCCCGCGGTCGGAAGAGAATGTGCAGCTTCACATTATCCTGGCTACAAACGAGGAAGGATTCCTGACGGATGCCGGAAGCGTCAGCGTCAGCGCCGGTATCCTGGATATGGTGCTTCCGCCGGAGAGTGCGGCAATCCTGCTGCGCAGCAGATAAGAAAAAAGATTACCGGTAAAGACGGATCTGAAAACACACCGCCGGGTAAGTCGGGAGCCGAAGTAGGGTGACAAGATGAACGATAAGACGAGATATATCATCCTGCGTCAGCGGGAGATCATGAAGGGATATACGTCAGCTGATGTGAATGCGGAAGATACCGATCAGATGCAGGAGCTGCCGCCGCCTCAGATGTTCAGCAAGCCAAAGTGCCGCGAGATCATCAGCCTTCCGCTGGATTTCAGGGACTGCGTTTCTGAGCGCGGCATCGCAGATCTTTTGGCTGAACGCAAGAGCCTTCATGACTTCAGTCCGGTCGCCCTGACGATGAAGGAGCTTTCCTTTCTGCTCTGGGCTACGCAGGGCATGAGGAGCTTTGCAGGCAAGGAGGTAAAGGTCTCCTACCGCAACGTTCCGTCGGCCGGCTCCAGACATCCGCTGGAGACCTATATGTTTATCGACAAGGTCATCGGCCTGAAGAGCGGGCTCTATCATTATCTGCCCATGGGACATATGCTGCAGCTGCTGGAAGAAGGGGACGATTATCGAGAGGAGCTTGCAAAGGCTCTCTGTGATCAGGAGTTTGCCCTGGAAGCAGCGGTCGTATTTGTCTGGAGTGCGGTTCCCTACCGGACGGAGTGGCGGTACGGGCTGAAAGCAGCCAAGTATATAATGATCGATGCGGGTGCAGTGCTGGAAAATTTGTATCTGGCCGGGGAAGCCGTTGGCTGCGGGACGTGTGCGCTCGGCGCCTACGACCAGGAGCTTCTGGATGAATTGCTTGGCTTTATGCCGGGGCCGTCTGCCGAGCCCGGCTATGAGTTCTCCCTGCTTGCTGCGGCGGTCGGGAAGAGACGAAAACGCCCTCAGCCCTGACGGCATGCTGAGGAGCCTTTATAACTGACAGGAGAGAATATGACAGAGGTTATTGAACGGTTTTTACGGTATGTACAGATCCACACGACCTCGGAGGAAAGCGGACTGCATCCTTCAGCAGACAGGGAGTTTGATCTGGCCAGAGTCCTGAAGGCCGAGCTGGAAGAGCTCGGTGCAGAGGATGTGTATCTGGATGAACAGAGATGCTATGTATACGCCCATATTCCGGCGACAGATCCGGAGGCGGAGGATGGGGAGACTTTGGGATTCGTTGCCCATATGGATACGTCCCCAGACGCTCCGGGCGAGCATGTCGATCCGCTGTTTGTGGAAAACTATCAGGGAGAGGATATCGTCCTGAACCGGGAAAAGGATATCATACTTTCGCCGGCGGTATTCCCGGAGCTTTCCCACTACATTGGGAACACCCTGATCGTCACGGACGGGACGACACTTCTGGGTGCCGACGACAAGGCCGGTGTGGCAGAGATCATGACGATGGCCTCCTGGCTGCTGACCCATCCGGAGATTCCCCATGGCAGGATCGCCATTGCCTTCACTCCCGATGAGGAGATCGGAGAGGGCACGGACGGTTTTGATGTGGAGCGCTTCGGGGCGGATTACGCCTATACCGTAGACGGCGGCGCTCTTGGCGAGCTGGAATATGAGAACTTCAACGCAGCCAGCCTGAAGGTTCACGTGCGGGGCAGAAATGTACATCCGGGCGAGGCCAAGAATAAGATGGTCAATGCGGCGAGGATCGCGATGGAATATGACCGCCTGCTTCCTGCAGAGCAGAAGCCGGAGTACACCGAAGGCTACGAGGGATTTTTCCATCTGATGCATATGGAAGGCGGAACAGACGAGGCAAAACTGTCCTATCTGATCCGGGAGCATGACGCAGAGAAATTCCACGAGAAAAAGGCGCTTGCCGAGGCAGCGGCCGAATATCTGAACCGGAAATACGGCGGAAACAGGGTAGAAGTAGAGATCCGTGACTCCTACTACAACATGAAAGAAAAGATCGAGCCGGATCACCTCTTCCTGATCGACCGGGCAGAGGAATGCATGCGGGCGCTGGGCATCGAGCCCAAGGTCGTACCGATCCGGGGAGGCACGGACGGGGCAAACCTTTCCTTTATGGGCGTTCCTTGTCCCAATCTGTGTACCGGCGGCCACAACTTCCACGGCGTATATGAATACATTCCGGTGGAGTCCATGGAGAAGATCACGCAGCTGCTGATCCGTCTGGCTGTATACTAAAAGATTGCAAACGGCACACACTCCCGCCCGGAAGGCATTACGCAAACGGCTTCGACCCTATCGGGTCTGCAGATTGTTTGCACCAATATCTTACTCAGATTGTAAACCGTACACACTCCCGCCCGGAAGGCATTACGCAAACGGCTTCGGCCCTTTCGGGCCTGCAGAATGTTTGCTTTAATGTCTTCCGGGGGTCGTGTGTTGTCTGTATCACGGGCATACTAAGAAAAAAAGCCTTCCTTGCCTATGGCAGATCCATCTTCTGCCGGTATGCAAGGGAGGCTTTTTTTGTGCCAGAAGTTCTGCTTGATGGGAATATTTTAATTCGTTCCCAGAGCGGAGCTTACGGAAGCACGGGTATGTTCAGGCGTAGACGATCAGTGCGATCAGCTCCACCATTTCATTGCTGCTGTTGGTAAGGCTGTGTCCTTCACCTTCCGGACAGATGGCGACATCTCCGGCATGTACCTCGCGGATTACGCCGTTGTCGTTGTATTCGGCTGTGCCGGCGGTGATATAGTAGATCTCGCTGTCATGCTCATGGACATGGTAGCCAATGCTGCATCCGGGTCCGAGTGAGATCTTTGAGAAGAGGCGGCCCTTGTCGTACAGCTCTTCCGGTCCGCTGATTAAGCTGGTCATGTGGACGGTTCCATAGCCGCCGCGCATATTCTCGCGATTTTCGGTTTTGCATTCTGAAGCCTGTCGGATCATATTCTTATTCCTCCTGATGATCGTTCCCTGTATGGGACAGCTGCTTTTATTCAGCGTAACACGGGGGCTTCGGAATTGCAACGAGGGAGAAGGAGCGAGCCGTCTGAAAGTACAGCTTTTAGACGTTTTGCTCAGTAAAAAGAGCAGGAAAAAAGCCTCTATCGGCACATTGTCAAATAAATATCAGAACGGCCTGAAAAGCGAAAACTTTGCTTGACCCTCGGTCTGGAATCGTTTATTATTGCTTTGATACGATGGGGTCAGATTTTTGATCTGACAGCATTTGCACAGAAGATGTGCAAAGCAATTACAAAGTACATGCAGATATTATTATATAGAAAAGAGGTTTCTGAGCATGGCAATTGATCTGACAAAGTATGGCATTACCGGAACGACCGAGATCGTGTACAATCCTTCCTACGAGCAGCTGTTCGAGGATGAGATGGATCCTTCTCTTGAGGGTTATGACAAGGGTACCCTCACCGAGCTTGGCGCGGTCAATGTTATGACTGGTATCTACACCGGACGGTCCCCCAAAGATAAATTCATCGTTATGGATGAGAACTCCAAGGACACCGTATGGTGGACCACTCCCGAGTATCCGAATGACAACCATCCGGCTTCCGAGGAGACATGGAAGACCTGTAAGGAGCTTGCACTCAAGGAGCTTTCCAATAAGAAGCTTTATGTTGTCGATACTTTCTGCGGCGCAAACGAGGACAGCCGTCTGAAGGTCCGCTTCATTGTTGAGGTTGCATGGCAGGCTCATTTCGTTACCAACATGTTCATTCGTCCGTCTGCTGAGGAGCTCAAGACCTATGAGCCGGATTTCGTTGTCTACAACGCATCCAAAGCGAAAGTTGACAACTACAAGGAGCTTGGTCTGAATTCTGAGACTGCTGTCCTCTTCAACATCTCCTCCAAGGAGCAGGTCATCCTGAACACCTGGTATGGCGGTGAGATGAAGAAGGGCCTGTTCTCCATGATGAACTACTATCTGCCGTTGAAGGGCATCGCAGCTATGCACTGCTCCGCCAACACCGACATGGAAGGCAAGAATACCGCTATCTTCTTCGGCCTTTCCGGAACCGGCAAGACCACCCTTTCCACTGACCCGAAGAGACTACTGATCGGTGATGACGAGCACGGCTGGGATGACAACGGCGTCTTCAACTTCGAGGGCGGCTGCTATGCAAAGGTCATCAACCTGGACAAAGAGTCCGAGCCGGATATCTACAACGCCATCAAGAGAAACGCTCTGCTGGAGAACGTCACAGTCGACGAGAACGGCAAGATCGATTTCAACGACAAGAGCGTTACCGAGAACACCCGTGTTTCCTATCCGATCGATCACATCGAGAAGATCGTCCGTCCGGTTTCTGCAGCTCCTGCAGCCGAGAACGTAATCTTCCTGTCTGCTGATGCTTTCGGTGTTCTGCCGCCGGTATCCATCCTTACACCGGAGCAGACTCAGTACTACTTCCTGTCCGGCTTTACCGCAAAGCTTGCCGGTACAGAGCGCGGCATCACTGAGCCGACCCCGACCTTCTCTGCATGCTTCGGCCAGGCTTTCCTTGAGCTGCATCCGACCAAGTACGCTGAGGAGCTGGTCAAGAAGATGGAGAAGAGCGGAGCAAAGGCTTACCTGGTCAACACCGGCTGGAACGGCACCGGCAAGCGTATCTCCATCAAGGATACCCGCGGTATCATCGATGCCATCCTGAACGGAGACATCAAGGGTGTTCCGACCAAGAAGATCCCGTACTTCAACCTGGAGGTTCCGACCGTTCTCAACGGCGTGGATACAGGAATCCTTGATCCTCGCGATACCTATGCAGACGTTTCCGAGTGGGATGCAAAGGCAAAGGATCTGGCACAGAGATTTATCAAGAACTTTGTGAAATACGAGGGCAACGAGGCCGGAAAGGCACTTGTTCCGGCTGGTCCGCAGCTGTAAAAAGCAAAAGAAGCGCCAGAGCGCTTCGACCCGATGAATGTGCGGAGGCTGTCTTTCCGGAAGGAGAGGCAGCCTCTTTTTTCGATGAAGAAAGGGCAGGCGCCACACAAGGAGCCGCGCGCATTATTTGTGCACGAGATAAGGAGCCGCGCGCGTTACTCGCGCACGAGATTGCGCGAGAGGAGTCGCACGCGCACCGCGAGGCGCAAGCGCCACACGCACCGCGCGCGAAATGGAGGATTGGTATGGAGAGGTTTCATATAAAAAAGAATGATCTGTACCTGATCGGCCTGCTTCTTGCGGCGGCTCTGTGCTGTCTCCTTTTGGTCTGGCTGATGAAGAAGGAGGGCGGACAGGTCGTCGTCTATGTGGGCGGCGAACAGACGGCCTCCTTTTCCCTGGGACAGGACAGGACCTACACGATCCACGCCGGAAACGGGGTGAATGAGCTGGTGATCAAGGACGGCACAGCCTACCTGACCGATGCAGATTGTCCGGACAAGCTCTGCGTTGGCATGGGACGTATCCGGTACGATGGGCAGACGATAGTTTGCCTGCCCCACCGCGTGGTGATCGCCATCGAAGGAGGAGAGGCAGAGACCGTCTCCGGATCGGATGATGAAGTGATCGATATCGTGGCGAAGTAACTACGGCAGGCATTCACCAAATATCATAGCAGGAAAGGAGGAGAGCAGGAATGAAGACAAAACGGATCGCGCTGACCGGGCTTTTGGTTGCGCTTGCGATGATCCTCAGTTATGTGGAGTCCCTGCTGCCGGCCTTTTCGGCTGTGCCTGGGATGAAGCTGGGTCTCACTAACCTGGTCGTTCTGACGGCTCTGATCGGCCTGGGATGGCGTGAGGCTCTGCTGATCAATTTTGTCCGGATCGTTCTGGTCGGTTTTACTTTCGGAAACACCTTCAGCATGCTGTACGCCCTGGCAGGGGGTGCGGCAAGCTTTCTGGTGATGCTCCTTTTGTGGAAGAGCGGCCATTTTGGGCCGGTCGGTATGAGCGCAGCCGGAGGTGTTGCGCACAATGCCGGTCAGATCCTGGTCGCCGTCTTTGTGCTGGAAACAGGCAAAGTGATGTACTATCTGCCTGTTCTGTGCGTGTCAGGTGTAGCAGCCGGCGCCGTGATCGGTATCCTGGGCGGAGAGGTCGCCGTGCGTCTGCAGAAGGCCGGGATCTTTGCGGAAGATACCTGAAGACAAGAGTTTCGGCGGATATATGGGATGTGCAGCAGAAGCGAGGTGACAAGGAGATGGCAATGAGCGGCATCGATTCAAAGAAAAAGGAAAGAACAGCGTTTTCCGGCACCAGGCGTGTATGGAAGAGCGCTGTTTTTGTTCTTTGCTGCGTCCTTAGCCTTGCCCTGGTGCTGTCTGGCTGCGGAAGTCTAGCCTTGCCTGGCTCTTCGGGAGCAAACAATGCCAAAGGCGCGGGCGGCAAAACAGATGCGGAGCTGCTTACAGCCGGTGTCATCACGCTTCCCTCCGGAGAAGAGGTCGAGATCCTGGCGTCTGCGTCAGCGGACCCGGTGCTTTCCGAAGTACGGGAGGAAGAGGAGGACGGCGTAAAGCAGGCATCCATGCGTGTCTTTGCCATGGACACGGAGATGGAGATCCGGGCCTATGGCGAAAACTGTGCAGAGGCCGTGCGTGCGGCTGGTGAGGAGATCGGGCGGATCGACCGTCTGCTTTCGGTTGGCCGGGCGGACAGCGAGATCGCCGTGCTGAACAAAGAGGGCAGGGCAGAAGTCTCAGCGATGACGGCAGATCTGCTGCGCAGAGCGGTGCAGATCGGTACGATGACAGAGCACAGCTTCGATATGACGGTTTTTCCGCTGATGAGTATCTGGGGATTTACGACCGGAGATTTTTCCGTGCCGGATCCGGAGCTGATCCATGCCATACTGCCGTTCCTTGGAGATGAAAAGGTCAGTATCGGTCCGGCAGATGGCGAGGCGTCGGTTGCCGTCTGCCTGGAGAGCGGCACGATGATCGACCTGGGCGGCATTGCCAAGGGGTATACATCCGCACGACTGATGGAGATCTTTGCCGAGCATGGCGTCGATGCAGGCCTGGTATCCCTGGGAGGAAACGTGCAGACCTACCGGAGCAAGCCGGACGGCAGCGACTGGCGGGTCGGCATACAGGATCCGGACGGCACAGAGAACTATCTGGGTATCGTCACCCTGCATGACAAGGCGGTCGTCACATCCGGCGGCTATGAGCGCTATTTTGAAGAAGATGGTGTCCGGTATCATCACATACTGGATCCTGCGGACGGCTATCCGGCAGAAAGCGGTCTGAAATCTGTCACGATCGTATCTCCGGACGGAACACTGGCAGACGGCCTGTCCACTGCCCTGTTTGTCATGGGAAGAGAGCGTGCCGAAACTCTCTGGAAAGCGCACAGCCAGGAATTTGACATGATCCTTGAGACAGAAGACGGGACTTTGTACGTCAGCGAAGGCCTTGCCGACTGCTTTACATCTGAACATGAAATAAAAATGATCCATATATAAGAAGGAAGATCACACAGTGCCGGCAAGCCGGCATCACATCGTGCACATGCATTTCACGGGAATTTATCTGCTCTGTTTTTATGCAGGGCTGTTTCCGAGGGAAGGCAGTGCACGATTTTTGTTTGATTTCAGATTTTTTTTCGAAAGGCCTTGACAAAGTAACAATCTGCTACTATTATAAAATCAGATAGTAGCTAATAACTACTATCAATGAACGGCGGCAGGACAAGCCGCTTTATCAGAAATCAGATAGTAGCAAAATAAAACTAAGGAGGGCGAGCAATGGAACTGTTTCAGGGTATGTTTGGAAAGGTCGCACCGGGTATGTGCCGGCTGTCGCCGGACGGAAGTATTGCAGTCAAGACCTCCGGGGGATACAAGAGCTATTCCGTGAAGACCGGCAGGCTGACAAACTGCGATAATTTCGTGTTTAACATCGGAGAGGAATTTTTCTTCCTGATCCCGACAAGCAAAGTAAAGCCAGGAGACATAATCCTGGCATCCGGCAGACCGAAATGTGTCGTCAGTGCAGAGAAGGAACGGATCACAGCAATCAATTATGAGGATTCTACCATTGAGCAGATCGTTCCGGAGCGGCATGTATTTATGGGCAGCACCTACTTTTATGGGAAGATCGTTTCCATGTTCGGCCGGATGGACGGCAGTGGAAAGAAGGGCGGAAGCCGCATCCTCAAGTACCTGATGCTCAGCGAGATCTTCAAAGGAGGGCAGCAGCCTTCTGAAGTCTCCGGCAAAGGGGTCCAGCCATCTGGCTTTATGGGCAGCGGAACCGCCCCGGCGATGATGGCCATGCTGATGCTTGGAGGAAAGGAAGAGGATGTGTTCGCAGATCTCTTCAGCTTTGGGGACGATATGGAGGATCCGGAAGGCGGCGAGGAGGAGTAAGCCGGCCGGGTCCGGAGACCTTCAGAGACAGATAGCGGCGGAGAGAAATAATAATCAGGAGGTACACCATGGGATACGGAAATTGGGACAGAGCAGCATTTGTAAAATACAACAAGGCAAGAGGCAGAAAGGTGGATGCGGACGGCAGGGTCGCCGGCAGCCACACCAATCAGGAGATCTTCCGGGCGAGACGGATCGACCCCATGCTGGATCCGAAAAACGTGATCCGCGAGTGCTGCGATTCCGTCGATCATCCGGAAACGGTTCCGGTGATCCTGGCGCTCGATGTGACCGGGAGCATGGGACAGGCAGCGGTCGAGGTGGCAAAGCAGCTGAATGTAATCATGACGGATCTTTATGACAAGCTGCCGGATGTGGAATTTATGATCATGGGCATCGGGGATCTGGAGTGTGATGATTCTCCGATCCAGATCTCTCAGTTCGAGGCGGACATCCGGATCGCTGATCAGCTGGAGCGGATCTACTTTGAATTTGGCGGAGGAGGAAATGCATACGAATCCTACACAGCCGCCTGGTACATGGCTGCCCGCCATACCCGGCTGGATTGCTGGAAGAGGGGAAAGAAGGGCATCCTGATCACCATGGGTGATGAGCCGCTCAATCCTTATCTTCCCCTCCGGGGCCTCAGGACCGGTCTTGCGGCACTGACCGGAGATACACTGCAGACCGATGTGGATACGGCTCCCCTGTATAAGGAGGTGACAGAGAAGTATGAGGTCTACCATCTGCAGGTCGATCACCGGGCATGGAGGGATCCGAGGATCGAAAGGTCCTTCCGGAAATATCTGGACGCTGCCCATTACAGGGAAGTCACGACAGAAACGATCGCAGATGAGATTACAAGGATCATCCGGAAGGAAGCCGGCAAAGATACGGAACAGAAAAAAGGCTTTGTCGAACACGTGCAGGAACTGATCGCCTGGTAAGATTCCGGCGGGCGCTGAACGTCCAGTGGACGTTCGCTTAGCGCCGACCGGAGCGGCAGCGGAGACGCGCACGCGCACGGTGGGAGGTGCTTACGCACCGTGCGCGCCGCGGCAAGAACGCTGAGGCGTTTTTAAAAAACAGGAGGGACGTCATGGGAAGATGGGATGGAAAAAAGCAGATCGTTAAGGTCGTGATCGGCGCAAATTACGGCGATGAGGGCAAGGGGCTCATGACAGACTACTTCTCCGGTGAAGCGAAAAAAGGCGGCCGCTCCTGTCTGGTGGTCTGCACCAACGGCGGAGCGCAGCGGGGCCATACGGTGGTCACCCCGGAGGGGATCCGCCACATATTCCGGCACTTCGGCTCCGGTACGCTGACCGGGGCCGATACCTGGATGAGCGATGCCTTTATCGTCAATCCGGTCATCTTCCGGGAGGAGAGAGAACAGCTGCAGGCACTGTGCCGCCTGCCGAAGGTTTTTGCCGATCCGTCCTGCCGGATGACCACGCCATATGATATGATGGCAAACCAGATGCTGGAGGAATTCCGGGGAAAAGCACGGCATGGCAGCTGCGGGCTGGGGATCTGGGAGACCGTGCTCCGATGCCGAAAGGGCTTTGGCGGTGAGCCGTTGTTTTCGCAGAATGAGGAAGAGATCCATCGGTTCCTTTCCTTCCTGCGGGAGGAGTATTTTCCGGAAAGGCTGCGGGAGGAGGGCTTTGAACAGATGCCGGAGGACTGGCGGGCACTGTTTTACAGCCCCGGGATCGAGGAGAATTTTATGGAGGATCTCCGGTACTTCCAGCGTACGGTCCGGCCTGCCGACTGCAAGGTGATCGGCGGATATGATGAGACCATCTTTGAAAACGGACAGGGCCTTCTGCTGGATATGGGGATACAGGAGCATCTGCAGCACACCACGCCCAGCCGGACCGGCCTGTACGAAGCAGACAGGATCCTAGGCAGCTGTCCGGGCAGGATGGACATCGAAGTCTGCTACGTTACCCGCACCTACCTGACCCGGCATGGGGCGGGGCCGATGGAAAACGAATGCAAAAAGGAACAGATCAATCCGGATATGCAGGACCTGACGAATGTGCCGAATCCTTTTCAGGGAACGCTCCGGTATGGTATACTGGATGCGGATAAACTGAAGGAGAGGATCGCTGCAGATTTCCATACGGCGGCTGCAGATCAGCCGGGAAAAACCTGGACCACATCCATAGCCCTGACCCATGTCAACGAGACTCCAGGGGATGGACCAGACAGATCCGAAGGCCTGAAAGCAGCCCTTCTGGATCGGAAAGAAAGGGCCTATCTGTCCGATGGGATGACGCGGGAAAGCGTGTACTGCAGGTGTGAATAGCATGGCACCTGCGGATGAGGAACGCAGAGGATCAGCAGCAGAGGATCGGCCATGAGTGAGAGAACTCTTGAGGAGAAAAAATATCTGGAGGAATATGACGCAGAGCAGTTCGACCGTTTTTCCGTGGCGGTCGACCTGCTTACGTTTACGATTGAAGATGATGAGCTGAAGGTTCTGATGGTCCGCAGAGATGAGTTTCCTTTCAAGGGCTGTCTGGCACTGCCCGGCGTGTTCGTCCGCATCGATGAGACGCTGGATGAAGCGGCGCAGCGGGGCATACAGGAGGAGACCGGCCTGTCGGGGATCTACTATGAGCAGCTCTACTCCTGGGGCGAGGTGGACCGGGACCCCCGGATGCGGGTGCTGTCCGTCTCGTACATGAGTCTCACCTCGCGTGAGGCTCTGGCGTTCCATGCCGGAAGCCGTACGCAGGAGGCGCTTCTGGTGCCGGTGCGCTCCCTGCTGGCGTCAGATGAGACGATTGCCTTCGACCACCGCAGGATCCTGGAATATGCCTGCTGGAGACTGAAGAACAAGGTCGAATATACCGACATTGCCTTCCATCTGGTGCCGGAGGAATTTACCCTGCCGGAACTGCAGCGGGTGTACGAGATCCTGCTGGAGCGTCCGCTGTACAAGGCAAATTTCAGGAAAAAGATCGCCGGGATGATCGAAGAGACCGGCCGCTATACGGAAGGTGATGCCCACAGGCCAAGCAGATATTACCGGAGAAAAAGGGATATCTTGCAATCTTTCTGAAAGACTGTTATAGTAAAATATACCTATACAGGTATCAGGAGGAACACAGATGAAACAATGTATGGATTCTGCCAATCTGCATCGCAGACTGGCCAAGATCATGGGACAGATCAAGGCGATCGACCGTATGGTGGATGAAGATGTTCCCTGTGAGGATGTGCTCTCCCAGATCAATGCCGCGAAATCTGCACTGCACAAATGCGGTCAGGTCATCCTGGAGGGACATATCGAGCACTGTGTCAAGGACGGCATACAGCACGGGGACGCAGATGAGACGATCAGGAGCTTTACAAAGGCAGTAGAGCGATTTGCCAATATGAGCTGAAGCAGTAAGGGACCGGATGCGGGGATGCATGAGCAGCTGATGCAGATACCCGGCGCCCGGTCTCTTTCTGTTTTTATCGGGACGATCCGATGCTGCAGAAATTTTTACGAGAATGCATGGAGGAGAAAAGGATGCCAGGGACAAGTGACAGAGTAAAAACATTCACGGATTCCGTTATCCGCCGGATGACTAGGATTAGCAACGCCTATGGGGCCATCAATCTGTCTCAGGGTTTTCCGGATTTTGATCCTCCGGCGGAGATCATGGATGAGGCACTGCGCCGGCTGGAAAAACTGGCGGCAATGCTGAAAGAAGCGTAAAAGAAAGAATCGGAAAAAAGCATCATAAAAGAAACGACCGGCAGCCCTGTATGTATTTACGGGGAAGATGTTTCCTCCAGAGAAGCCTGATAGCTGTCAAGGAGAGGATAGATGTCGAGATTTGGATCAGGGATGACGCCGATGTGATCCCCCAGCTCAAAGACCTCATCTGCTCCTTTTGATGTGGGCCATTCAGGAAGACCTTCACCGTTCGGGTCCCCGTACTTGACGAAATTTGCCCAGTAACGCTGCATTTTTTCGGAGAGTTCCCGGTCACTGTCCTCGTAGACCCAGTCGTGGCGCCAGAGGTTGCCATAGGCGTAGGGGAGCTCGCCGGCATGGAAACTGCCTAAGGACCGGTTGGTTTTGGTAAAGCAGTATTCATAGACCGGCCGTTCCTGTCTGGCCATGTAGTTTGTCCAAAGGTAGTGGCTGTAGGTAAACCAGGCGGCGCTGTAAAGCTTGTTCAAGGATCCTTTTGTCTCACCTTTTGCATCGATGAGGAAGGGCTGGTATTGTTCTACAGAACCGGGAGGAACCAGGCGGACCGCCTCCTCTGTCCATTCACCCAGGATCGGGGTGATAAGCTCCGCATAGTTTTCCTCTGTGGCTTTTGTTCCCATCAGGAAGGCGTCTGCTTCATGGGCATTGAAGCCATTGAGCAGAGCTTCCTCGTGGTTTTCTCCCTTCTGGTAGGTCAGATAGGGCGGTTCTGTGATCGCATAGCCGTCTACGATCATGGCAGAATTTGTGTAGCGTGTACCCTCCAGACGGTCAGCGGGAAGTGTCCGGAGTTCATCCACACTGCGGACGCCGAATTCGTCCAGAATGTCCTGACCCATGGCAAAGGCCTCTTCCTTGTCCCTGAGTGTGTGGTAGGGTTTTACTGCAAGGATGGAGCTGCTTTCCGCGATCACCCGGCGAAACAGACCCTTAGTCAGCGGCGAAACACATAGCGCATTGACGCTCGAGGCACCGGCGGATTCCCCGGCCAGTGTCACCTGGTCCGGATCCCCTCCGAAAGCGGTGATATTTTCCTGTACCCACTGGAGCGCCCGGATCTGGTCCAGCAGGCCGTAGTTTCCTGTGGTGCCGTTTTCCGATTCCTCTGCCAGCTCAGACAATGCCAGGTAGCCAAAGATATTTACCCGATAGGCAATATTCACCACCACGATCCCCTGGCGGGCAAGATCCTCGCCGCGGTATTCGGTGTACCATGGCTGACCGCTGGTCAGGCTGCCGCCGTGAATATAGACCAGGACAGGAAGGGCATCACCCTCCCTGGCATCCGATGGGGCATAGACGTTCAGATAGAGGCAGTCCTCGCTCATCATTTCCCGATAATTGTCGGAGAAATCCAGCCAGCGGTAGTCGTGATACCCGAGCAGATGGTACAGGCTGTCCATGAAGGGAACCGTACTGCTCTGCATGGCCTGGGGCTGGAAGTGATCGCATGCACGGATTCCCTCCCAGGGCTCCGGCGCCTGGGGCTCCCTCCAGCGCAGCTCACCCACCGGCGGCTTTGCAAACGGGATCCCGGCATAGACACGCACGGAGCGGTCTGCGTTGTAGACGCCGGTCAGCTGTCCCTGGGCGATCGTCAGAGGTTCTGTGACTTCTGCATTTTTATTGGCGACAGCCGGGACCAGTGCATAGGGTGGACCGGTAAAAAGCAGCACCAGTACCAGCAGGACAAGTGCGGCAAGCCAGGACGCTGCTCCCGTTCCTTTGTTCCAGCGGCCGTAATGCCGCAGCAGAAGCCGTCCGATGATCAGGGAGGCGATCACTGCCGCAGCGCATAGCCAGCCAAGGAGTGTGTTCTTTGCCAGGTCCAGTACGGCAAAAAAGAGCAGGGATACAAGGGTAATCATCAGATAAAAAAACATTGCTATTTCCTTCTCGGCGGAAGAACCCTTCCGCCATCTGTTTCGAGGGGGAAGCATTCTCTTTTATCTGTCCGTCAGGGCAGGAAACAGAGAAAGGCGGCCCGAATATCGTTTCTGTACATAGTTTTATCATATTTTTCGGAAATTTGGCATTCCACAGGCAAAAATATTTGCTTTGGCAGCTTTCTCTTTCCGCGTGTCAGGCAAAGGCAGGCCACAGGCTTCTGTGCCGGCGTAAACGCTGCAGGATAAGATGGCAGATCCATTCATGCAAAGAATTGACAATGGAAAGAAAGCGCGCTATATTAGAGATAGAAAGCTAGCAGGTCAACCGGATTTCAAAACGGGATAATCGGTGAAATCTCTTGGAAAACTTGCTGCAATCGAATGTTTTTACGACATAATTATTAAAATTAGAAAGCAGGTGGTATCTATGAAAATCGTTCTTATGGAGCCTCTGGGAATCTCTGTGGAGACTCTGGACAGCCTGGCAGCTTCTCTTAAGGCAGCTGGCCATGATTTTACTGCGTATGACAGCTTTACCCTGGATGTGGAGGAGCTGAAGAAGCGCGCCGGAGACGCGGATATTCTGATGATCGCCAACCATCCTCTTCCTGGCGAGGTTATCGAGGCAGACAAGAATCTGAAATTTATTTCTGTTGCTTTTGTCGGCATCGATCACGTGGATACTGATGCCTGCAAAGCCCGCGGCATCGGTATTTCCAATACCGGCGGCTACTGTGACGACGCCGTGGCAGAGCTTGCGGTCGGCCTTGCACTGGACTGCCTGCGCAACGTGACTGCCTGTGATAAGTCTGTACAGGCCGGCGGCGGAAAGGCCGGACTTCAGGGCCATGAGCTGGCAGGAAAAACGGTCGGCATCATCGGTACAGGTGCGATCGGCTGCCGCACAGCCGAGATCTTCAAGGCCTTCAAGTGCCGTCTGATCGGTTACAACCGCTCCAGACGCCAGTCAGCCATCGATATGGGTATCGAGCTCAAGAGCCTGAATGAGGTCTGCGCTGAGGCAGATATCATCTCTGTCCACACACCGCTGACCCCCGAGACAAAGGGCCTGATCGGCGAGGAGCAGATCGCTCTGATGAAGCAGGGCGCGATCCTGATCAACACTGCCCGCGGACCGGTCGTGGATACCGCAGCTGCAGCTGCAGCGCTCCGCGCAGGAAAGATCAAGGCAGGCATCGATGTGTACGAGAAGGATCCGCCGCTTCCGGCAGATCACCCGTTCCTTGGCTGCCCGAACCTGGTCTGCACACCGCATGTCGGATTTGACACCAGAGAGTCGATCGACCGCCGTGCAGTCATGGCTTTTGAGAATGTGACGGAGTATCTGGCAGGAAATCAGATCAGAAAGATGCTTTGATCAAAAATGCCGTGCCCTGGGCCGGCACAGCAGAATAAAAAGTAAAGACAGCAATAGAATAAGCTGCCGCATGAAATAGGGTGCCTTGTGTACCTCACAATTCATGCGGCAGCTTTTTTCTGATCGGCTCACATCAACACGTTTTGTCATATAACTCGTCCTATCAGTCCATTTTATCCTATAAGTCCATTTTGTCCTATAAGCCATATTTGTCCTGTAAGCCATGTATGAACTCTTTTTGGCACGGAAAAGCCCCCGCGGCTTTTACACCGGGGGGCTTCCCATAGGCTATAGAGGAAACTTGTTTACGATTGTCAGTATTCGCAATTACTCAAAGATCGTTCCCTTGCGGAAGGATTTGGAGGATGCGAGGACCTTCATCAGGATATAGTAGACGACGCCGGTCGGAATAAGGCTGACGTACCAGGACAGATCCATGATGAAGAGTGAGCAGATCGAACCGACAACGATGGCAATGATCGCTGCCCAGTTGATGCCCTTGAACGGCCCTTCCTTGTCGTACAGGTCATTGATATCCAGGCTCTGCCTGCGCAGGATGTAATAGTCAACAGCCATGACCGCAAAGATCGGTCCAAGGAATGCGGAGTAGAACTGGGTGAACAGGGACAGGCCTGCTGCAGACTCATCGGTGACCAGCTTCCAGGGCATTACGCATACGGAAAGCACACCGACAAGGATGGTAGCGTGAGACCATTTCATCTTGAAGGACTCCATCAGGATGTATGACGGAGGAACGATGTTGTTCAGAACATTTGTGGTAACCTGAGCAAACGCGATGAACAGAAGAGTGATGACGGTCAGGAATTTGCTTCCCATCAGAGTGGAGAAAACGACGACCGGATCGCTGTTGCCGGTAGCTGCGGTGACCAGAAGGCCGATCAGACCCATGAACAGGGTAACCGGAAGGATAGCGATGGTGTAGATGGCACCGGTCTTGAACGGGCCGACATTCTCCTGAACGTTTCTGGAATAGTCAGAAGCGTTGATGATCATCGTGGAATAGATGCCCAGGAAGGAAGTTGTTGCTGCCCAGAACGGCATGCCCCAGGTACCGGTGATACCGGAGAAGACATCGCCAAGCTCTGTGGAGAAACGGGTATTTACGACATACAGCATGTAGATCAGGATGCCGATGATGAATACGCAGGAGATGTTCTCCAGCCATTTGATTCCCTCAAAACCGTTGATGGCCAGCAGTACCTGAAGGATCGTAAACAGCGCGAATACGACCGGCAGGTTGTCAAAGCCAAACAGGATCTTGAAGCAGCTGTTGATGGCGCCTGCGCCGACCCAGCTCTGGAAACCGAACCATACGATAGCCGGCAGACCTCTCAGGATGCCGGGGATCTTTACGCCGGTGGTTCCGAAGCTGCTTCTCATCTGGACAGAGAAGCCGACGCCGTACTTGTGTCCGCAGTTGCCGATGATGACAAGCGCAACTGCGATGACCAGGCAGCCGATCGTCATGGCCAGGATGGCCTGGAATACGGTAAGGGTTCCGATCAGGGCAGCACCCATGGAGAATGTACCGATGGATACGCAGCCGCCCATAAAGCTGGCGGTGTAGGAGACAGGATCCATGATCCTCTTTTCTGTGGGCCGCAGGTCTTTGTCTACGTCCCTGACCAGCTCAGGATTCAGGTTTTTGTTGTCAACAATGCTCATTTTTTACCTCTCATTTTCTAAATTGCTTTTTTATGTTTCAGTGGATACGGGAAACATATTCGCCGACGCCCTTTTTGGATTCATCGATGCAGCCGTTTTCTGCCACGATGTTTCCACGGACGATCGTCATGACCGGCATGCCCTTGCCCTTGAGGCCGACGAAGGCGGAGATTTTGTTTACATAATACAGAGAGTCTGCAGTGATCTCCCATTCCTTTGCAGGATCGATGATGATCAGGTCTGCATCGAAGCCGGGAAGGATATCACCCTTGCGGCCGTAGATGCCGAAGGCCTTTGCCGCGTTGTAGGACATGCAGCGGGCAAGTGCGGTCATCGGGATGCCGCGTCTGAGTGCCTCAGACACAGTTGCCTGAACACCGCTCTGGATGCCGCTGATTCCGCCCCATACATCGAATACGTTGTTGATCTTCTGGCCGAGGATCTCATTGTATTTCTCATCGTAGGAGCAGGGGGAATGGTCGCTGGCGATGCCGGAGAAGGTACCGTCCACGACATAATCCCACATACGGTCCACATCTGCCTTTGTCCGCAGCGGAGGAGCGCATTTGAAGAGCGGTCCCTTCTCCAGCGTATCATCCTCGGTGAAGACCAGATAATGGGAGCAGGTCTCTGCTGTAATGTCGACCCCCTCCTGCTGCGCCTCTTTGATCTTCTGGGCAACATCCGGGTGAGAAACATGGCAGATATGTGCCTTGCAGCCGGTCTCTCTTGCGCACTCGATCACGGCAAGAGTAGCGACCATCTCGGCAGCCGGTGTACGGGAATCCAGGAAGCCTCTCCAGTCATAGCGGCCAGCCTCTTTCATGCGCTTTTCGCCGTTCTTGATCATCTGGAAATCCTCGCAGTGGAAGCCTGCACGGCCGCCGAATTCTTTGATGATCTGCATGGCCTCGTACACCTCACCATAGTTCAGGGAGCTGTAGTCGGGGGAAACCGGTCCGATAAAGGACTTGAAAGCAACAACGCCCTTTTCATCCAGTCCCTTAAGGTCAGCAAAGTTTGTCGGGATCAGGCCGCCCCAGAAGCAGTAATCGACGTAGGCGTTGGGATCGACCTTGTCCTTCTTGATCTCCAGAAGGTCGGCAGTGGTCATTGCCGGCTCGTTCTGCAGCGGCATGTCAATGATCGTTGTGTAGCCGCCTGCAGCAGCGCCTGCTGTGCCATGCTCGTAATCCTCTCTCCACTCGTAACCGGGATCATTCAGATGTGCGTGTGTGTCGATCGGTCCGGCCATGATATACATCCCGTTCGCATCGACGACCTTTGCTGCTTCCGGTTCGACTCCGGGAGAAAGCACGGCAGCGATCTTGCCTCCGCAGACTGCAATATTGCCGTCTCGGATATCGTCCTTTGTTACGATCTTTCCATTTTTGATCAGAAGATCATACATTTTGGCACCTCCTTTGTGCATGCAGATAAACAGTTCATTTCCATAGCGTGTGGCTGTGCAAAAGTCATAATTGTGCAGTCAACCACATTATAAATGTATTTTATTCACGCTTCACGGCAAAATGCAAGAGGGGATCGAAGGGGGAGATGTAGAAAAACACGGAGAAAAATTGGTAAGAATTGACAAAATTATATGGAAAATATATGAGAGCGATAGGAATTGCATAGTAAAATATGGACGCCTGAAATAAATTGCGTTGCAAAAAAATATAAACCGGATTACAATCGCTTTAAGACTGAAAATGAATAATTATTAAAATGATACTGAATTATGGTGAAAATATAGCGACCAGATTTCAATAGTTTGGCGTTTTTGATACGTACATTTAGACGCAGAAAAGGCGCAGCGAGCTGTTTTGCTGTGCTGCGCCTGACACAAGGAAGAGTGTGTATTTGCCATTTGCCGGCCATGTCTCAGAGCGAAAGAAGTTCCTGGAAAAGTTCTCTGCAAAGGAGGACATGCTCAAACCGGGTCAAGGGATGCGGATCCTGTCAGGGCAAACCATATGCCGCATAGCGTATCCCTGCCGGAGGAGTGACCGATGGCATCAAACATGACGCGGACATTTTCCGGCGCAGGCTGTGCGGCCAGAGAGACCACGGCCTCGCTGAACTGGCCCTCAAGTGCACAGAGAAGAAACGCGCGGCTGATTTCACCTGTACGGTCGAGAAAGCCGGGGATCGTGGATTGAAGGGCAGAGAAAAGGCCGGGCGAGAGCTGTTCGGCAGAGAGATCGGTACGGACAGAGCCTGGTACAGGGGCTGCTGTATGGATCCCGGCAAGACGGAGGCCAGCCAGCACGCCGCAGAGATAATCATCTCCGGAGGGAGTAAGACCTGTTCCAACGCCGATCAGGGAACACAGGATCGAAGCTGTTTTGCCGGCATCGCCTGCCTTGGCAGCCCTGGAGGCTTCAGAAAGCCTGGATGAGACCGCCAGCCGGATCAGATCACCCGAGATCTCCGGCGAATCCTGGAGAATGCCGGCAAAACCATCGGATGAGCCGGAGGAGAGAACCTGACGCAGTGTGCTTCTGAGCAGCATCAAGTCAGCTTCGGGAAGGCCGGAGGGAGAGAGGGATCCGGCCTGAGCCAGCGAAAGATCGGTACAGCTGGCAGAAGCAAAAGAAATTCGCACAGTATCGTCCGGATCTGACGAAGAATGGACGCCTGCAGGGGTGGAACCAATCAGCAGCATGTCTCCGGTCACCCATACAGGATCGCCCGGACGGATGCCGGGCTCGGCCAGCTCAGGAGCAGCGGCGTCGGTCAGCAGACTGATGGGAGAGAGAGGAGAGCCATCCGCCTGGAGAGCCAGCAGCTGGCCGTCAAGAAGCAGATTGATGGTCCGGCGGTAGACCGAGTGGACCTGACCTGCGGGGCAGATCTTCAGGAAATCTGATGCAAAAACGGAAGTGCGGACGATCCTCATAGCTTCTCCTTTGACTTTTGTAGTAACAAGTGCGACGTGCGGGCTGTGTTCTGACGCTGTTAGCTTCATTTTTATGATCACGGATCGCTTCACGCTG
>OCTX012287818.1_pt1 | contig 32715 bp, 22 predicted proteins | sample 1539691 | NCBI WGS metagenome assembly OCTX01 (sample SAMN02144231, study PRJEB22623) | gut metagenome | biome: sheep rumen | host: Ovis aries | place: New Zealand
GTCTCCATAGCCGTCTGTTTTTCTACGTGAATAGGGTAGATGGCATAGAGCAGGTTGGAGTTGTGAAGCATCACCTTTGACGGCTTCTTGGGAAAGTCCTGCCCTACGGGGTATATAATGTTGAGCAGACGTGCATCGGCCAAGTACTTGATATAATTCATGACGGTAGCACGACTGGTTTCTATGTCGTTGGCTAATTTGCTGATGTTTGGAGCAATAGGACCTTCTTCTGCCAACTCGTAGAATAGTTTCTTAATTTTAGAAAGATACTTCAGTTCAATCTGCTTGATGAGCAAGATATCTACTTCAGTCATCATGTTCATGGTCTTGAGCAGGTTTTCGGAGTAGTTACGATGCTCTTGGAAGAAGGGATAAAAACCATGATGGATGTAGTCCTGGAAGTACTTGCTGGGTGATACTTTCGGCAGAATCTGTTTAATGATGTGCTCATGATCATGAAGGATTTCTTCAAGAGTATAGGGCTTGAAGTCATTATCTGTCATGAGATTGATGAACTCACGGAAGGAAAATCCACGCAGGTTATAGCTCTTCACGATACCATTCAGTTCGGGATTCTCTTCTTTCAAGCGCATCACACTTGACCCTGTGAATACAATCTTCAGTCCGGGATGTTCATCGTAGCACCGACGTAGTTCTTGCGACCAATCGTTCTGTTTGAACACTTGGTCTATCAGCAGGACGCGTCCGCCATTGTGGTAAAATTCTCCTGCAAAGTCAGCAATGCCGCGACCTTGAAAGTAGAAATTGTTCATATTGATATACAGACACTGCTTGTCGCGAATATCAAAATGCTCCTTAGCATACTGAAGAAGGAAGGTCGTCTTTCCTACGCCACGCGTTCCCTTGATACCAATGAGGCGGTCGCGCCAGTCAATCTCATCCATTAAGGTGCGACGAACCGGGGCATTGACATGCTCTACCAAGTAACGATGCGTACGAAAAAAAGCTTCCATCTAATTAGATTTGTTTTAAAACAGATGCAAAGGTAATACTTTTTCTCGGAATTGCAAAGCGGAGATTGCAAAATCTTGTGAAAAAGCATTATTTTTATACTATATAAATAGTAAAAGGAGCTTTCTGAGCTCCTTTACCTAAAATTTATAAGCGATATCAAACATGAACCAACGGCCTTTCTGAGGGATGGGTCCTGTGTTCAGACCGCTCTGCTTGTAGCTCTTGTTGAACAGGTTCTTCACGTCAGCGGAGATGGTCAGCTTTCCAAACTTACAGGTAGCACCGAGGTCGAAGAGAACACGGGGACTGAAGTCGCGGGTGACGTTGACTTTTTGATATGCCTCATACATTGCCATCTCGGCTTCATTCACCAACTTTTCATTTTCTGGAGTTGGGTCAATCATCCACTGTTGATACTTTTCTCCGTAAATTCGTCTTGCAGAGCTAAAAAGTGCATATCCTAGCGCATCTGTTGTCCAGGATTTCTGACTGCTGTAATAGTTGATGTGTCCATGCACATTAAGCCATTTGGTTGCCTGCCAAGCCAATACCGTACTGACCGAGAGCTTGGGTGTGCAGAAGGCAAAATTGAACTCTGTGTTATTAATAGACGATTTCTTGACATCCTGCCAAGCGGCACTGAGGTTCGCCGTGAAGTTGCTATACTTGTATTTGGCGGAGAGTTCTACTCCATAGATATCACTGCTACCGGAGTTCTCGTGCTCAATGATGTTCATATAGATGATGTCTCTGGCACGGTTATAGAATCCATTGATTTCAAAGTCGAGCCCAGGCAGCCATTGGTTGGCACCGATGGTGAGCTGGTAAGAATGAAGTGCTTCCGGATCGAGCTCGGTAGCAAGGTCTTTGTATCCTGCAAAGGTGGCGAGGAAGAGGTTAATCTTGCGATACATGTATGGTGCATCAATAAACGACTTGGAGTAGCTGAGTTTGACGTTCCACTTCGGCTGAACAAAGATGAGCGCCACACGAGGTGAGAACTCGCGAATCTTCGTGTCGTTATAGCGGTTCTTATAGTCGAAGCGCAGACCAGCGTTGAGGATGAACGGTCCCCAATGGTGTTTCAGCTGTACATAGCTGTTGATATTGCTCTCATGTCCCTTGCCAAGTACTGGAATGCTGTCGTTACTCGTAGCTTGCTTATTGAAGTTATAGCCAAACAAGTATTGTACGTCGTCGAGTTGGAAGTAGCTGTATTCGGCACCGAATGAGAGATTACCCTTGTGATGTTTACTGTTTATGTAACTCCAGTCCCCTTGAATCTTACCACCAATGGTATGTTCCTGCCCGTTGAGATAACGCGAAAGACCGCCATCGCTGTTGGTGAGTGTTTCTATCAAGTCATCTGGAATAGGCAGTGACGGAATGATAGACGCTGCTGGATAGTCAGAGATGACCTGATAGTGTGTCAAGTCACTGTTGTCGTAGGTGACCGTTCCTTTCAGGTAAACGTTGCCCAGTTGTTGTCCGTAATTAAGTTCACCATGGTGGGAGAGGGTGGCGAAACTGGGTTTGATGCTATTGAATGACCGGTATTTGTCGTAGTCATAAGGCGTGAACAGAACATTGAGTGTCATGGGCGAGATAATCTGCGAGAACTGAGCGTTGTAAAGGAAACTCAGGTTCTTGTATTTCAGCTGTGCACCGACATCGTAGGATGGTTTGGGTCCAATACCACCAACAAGCGCATTTCCACCTTCCCGCTTAAGACCAGTTTCCTCATCCGGTACATAGATTTTCTGACCTTTTGCCTTATAGAGGCCTCCCCAGATGAGCAGGTCGAGATCGAAATAGCGTTTACCCAGCATCATGGATGCTTTCAACTGTCCGTAGCTGCCCGCACCTGCATGTACCTCGATACCATCAATATCCGCACCCAGCCATGTGATGACGTTAACTACGGCTGTAAGCGACACACCACCGTAGAGTGATGAGGCAGGTCCGCGTAGCACCTCAATTTGTTTTATCTTCTCCAAACTGATGCTATAGTCGGGCGAAGCAATATTGGTACAATAACTGTTCAGTCGATGACCGTTGAGCATGATGAGTATTTTCTCTTGACCATTGCTATAGATGCCACGCATGGCAATATTGATATCATCATTACAGTCTACAATGTTCATTCCTGGTACGAAGGCTGCCAGAACCTCCTGGAGATTACGCCCTCCACAATTCTTAATCATTTCTGCTGTAATCAGCGTAGTAGGCACAGGAACCTCGTTCAATGTCTCAGCTTGGCTTGATGCTGTGGTGATAGTGGCCGAGCGTCCTTCCTTGATGCGCTCCACCATATCGATAAAGCGTTGTGGGTCGTTGGCGTTAGTACTGAAATAAGGATTCTCTGCCAATAGAAGTCTGGTAATTTCCTCTGCCTCTTCTTCTTTGTCATTTCCTAGATTGCATAGGGCAAGAAGCCTATAGGCACTCTGTCGAAGATTGTCAGGGAAATCTTTCAGATTGTCAGTCAGTTCCTTTTCAGCTTCGTCCAATCTTCCAATGTTATAGTTTTCCTCCGCTCTGTCATAGATGCTGCGCAACCGTTCATACTCGTTTTGAGCCTGAGCCTGTAAAGCACATCCTATTATTATTAATATGGTGAAGATGATCTTTCTCATGATTTCTTAATTGGTATTGTAATATAGAATATCGTGCCCTGGCCTTCTGTTGACTCGAATGTCAGCGAGCCATTATGCTTATTTTCTATGATATCCTTTATAATAGCCATGCCCAGTCCTGTGCCTTGTCCTGCTGGTTTGGTGGTAAAGAAATTCTCATAAAGGCGCTGCTTCACTTCTTCTGTCATACCTTCTCCGTTGTCAGCAATACTGATATGAAGTTCTCCATCGGTTTCAGCTACTTTTACTGAGATTTCCGGCTTGAAGTCTTCTCCCAGTCGCTGACTCTTCTTCCATACCGTATAGCATGAATTATTCATCAGATTCAAAACGGCTCGGCTCAGGTCCTGAGGAATTACCATGATTTGAGGCAAATTCTCCTGGTAGTCTTCGTGGATGCTGATGTTGAAGTTCTTGTAATTGGCACGCATGGCATGATATGAGAGCCAGACATATTCTTTGACTATATGTACCACATCAGCGGGCACGAATTCATTCTCCTTGCCTCTCGATACCAGCAATATACCTTGTATGATACTGATAGCGCGTTCACCATGTTCCACGATCTTTGCCATGTTCTCTTTCAGGTCGGCCACAATGTCCTCAACCTCCTCACGATCGTCCTCCGAGAGATTATCCTCGTTGTCTTCCACAATCTCCATCAGGTCTTTCAGTAATTTGTCCGACATCTTACTGAAGTTAATGACAAAATTCAGCGGGTTCTGAATTTCATGCGCAATACCAGCACTCAGCATACCCAATGATGCCAGTTTCTCTTGCTGTTTCAGCTGCTGCTGTAAAGTGTCAATCTGTTTCTCCATAGCCATCTGTTATTTAAGAGTTGGTAATATAATGGAAAATTCTGTAAATTCGTCTTTCTGCGATTTCACAGTGATGTCGCCCCCATAGTTCTGAATAATTTCACGACTCAGATAGAGTCCCACACCAGAAGCCTCACCAGTGGTCTTGGTAGTGAAGAAGGGGTCGAATATCTTATCAATGATTGTTTTCTCAATACCGATACCATTATCACGTATGAGGATTTCTATCTGTTTCTCCTTGGGCACGACATTGAATTCCACCTTAGGTGAGTAATGACTGCGTTGTGCTTTTTTTACCACAGCGTAAACTGAATTTCCCAACAAGCTCATGAAAGTTTTGCTCAACTGATCGGCATTCGCATTCACTATGATGGATGTTTCAGGGTAGTTGAATACTACATTGATATGATACTCTTTGATGTCTTGCTCGAAATATTTTAGGAGCATTTCCTTGTCCTGTCGGATAACAGCAATGATATCTATCTCGGTGATACCTCCCGAGCGGTCTTTCAACATTTCCTCCATTGCTTTCAGCGTGCGGGTGGTGTTGGCACCATGTTCACTGACTTTTTCCAGGTTGCCCTTCAGCATACCGAGCACGTCGATAGTATCGTCATAGTTCTCTGGGTCCATGTTGTCTTTCTCGTCTTCTATATTAGCCGTGACGTCGTCAACCAGTCCTTGCGATAGTTTCGAGAAATTGTTAATGTAGTTCAGAGGGTTCAAGATACGGTCAATTAGTCCCTGTGTCAGTTTACCCACAGTAGCCATCTTTTCCTGGCGCACCAGTTCATGCTGTGCTTCACCCAGTTCATTGAGGGCAAGTTCCAAGCTCTTTGACTTCTCCTCAATCTCATCTTTCTGTTTTACCACCTCTGCAGTTCTGTCGCGCACCACTCTTTCCAGTCTTAGCTTATCTAATCTAAGTTGGCGGATTCGCCACAGCACTGTTGCGTATATAACCAATACTATACAGGCGAAATAGAACAATATCATGTACCAGCGCAGATAGACGGGCCGTTCTATTTCGAAGCTTAGTCTGGCGATGTTCGACATGTGTCCAAAGACATTACGTGCCTGAACTTCGAAAATGTATTTGCCATAGGGCTGGTTGTTATATTCCGAATAGGTGTCAGTGTCCCATGCACTCCATCTTCCGCCATTGATGCGATAGCGGTATTGGGTGTTTAAGAGCAGTGATGGGTAGTCTGTCGAATAGTTGATGAGTATCTGTCGCTCGTCGCTCTTGAAAGTCATACTGCCAGCCAGTTCGTTGAATCCGCCCCATGCCACGCTGTCGTCGTTGATGATAATCGAACGGAAGAATACCTGTGGGTTTGCAATTTTAGAGGGGTCAGTCTTCGACCTGTCGGCAACAATCAGTCCTGTTGAGCTTCCCAGCCATACTTTCTCACCCTCACGGAGCAGTGAACGCACGGTATAGTCCATGAGTGGGAACACGAACTGGTTCCAGGAATTGTCATTTTGACCGTTCCTCATAGCGTAGAGCCTCCTTCCCTTACTATTTGTCAGCCATAGTAATCCGTCCTTGTCGGCATAGGAGAAAAGCGGGTAGGGGAAAGGTTGTGTGGCACTGGCAGGAATCATGGTGGGTTTGTCATTATACATAACGAGGGTAGCAATTTCCTCTTTGTCGCCTCCACTTGTCTGCACGGTAAAAGTACCACTTGCGTTATTCCATATTCTACCATACAGATTCTGGAACCATATCACACCTTGCTTGTCTTTTATGATTTTAACCACGCGTGAAGCCTGGCAAACTTTCTCAGATGCCTTTCCTGATGTAAAAGAATGGTAATGCACACCATCAAGTTCTCCTGCATAGAATCCTTTTTCATCAGCCATGATGGCTGTTGTGGATTCATTCGTCAGTTGCTGAGAGGCTCCGTTTGGCAGAATGCGATAGACACCATTGGAGGTGGCTGCCAACAGTCCGTCATGATGGTTGATGATTTGCCAGCAAGCATAACTGACTTGTGGAATACTTTCGAAATAATTGCCATTCCTCACGAAGAGTCCTGCCAGAGTGCCGGCATACATCTTTCCTCCTAATATTGCCAGTGACAGCACTTCACCTCGAAGACCATTCTCGGGACCGAAACGCATGAAGGGTGATGGAATCTGAACGACGAAGATACCATTGTCAGTGATGCCCCACAGCAGTCCATGATTGTTATAGGCTAAACTCTGGACGTTGTCGGAACACAGTCCACTTTCTTCGTTCAAATGAAATAATATGTTATTATTCTCGTCAACGAAATATACACCTGCACCTTCTGTTGCCACAGCAGTCAGACCGTTATCCATCTTCTCTTTCCAGTTGACGGTAATGCCTGGCACTATTTCTGAATAGTCGTAAGGATTCTCTCTGGCGACAGATGATTCATAGATGCTGTTTTGCTTGGCGGTATAGGTTTTTCCATTGCTGACGGAGAAATAAATTTCTCCACCTGTTTCCCAAATGTCTTGAACCTCACCTTTGAATTCGTGTTTTTCGTCCTGTGTCTTCAGCTCAATAATACCTTTTTGGTTGACAGTGATATATCCGAAGAAGTTGTAACCTCCCACCCACACTTTTCCTTTTGAGTCTTTTTTAACAACTGTGACACGGGTGACTCCTGGGGTGTAGATAATGCGCCAATCTGCATTGTCATAATAGAGCAGTCCCTCGAAGTTAGCCACATAAAGAATTCCGTTCTTATCAATTTCCACATCAAAGTTCTGCTTGTGACCTCGATATTCCGCAGGACTGATATTTTTGAAGAAAGGCAAACCCTGTGCATTGGCACAAAGCACCATTGTGAGGGCTAACAGACATACTGAAATCCATCTTTTCATAGTCTTGCCTCCTTTCTAATAAATGTCTCATAAGGAATGTTCTTGCCTATATAGTAATTCCATTCCTCTCGTGTTAAGTTGCGCTTAATCTTGGCTTTCAGCTGTTGTTGCATCATCGGCAACGAAATCAGTGCCCTGATGATGTTTCCGTTCTGATCGCCTGCCCAGATGTTGTTTTTCTGTAGATCGAAAGTAAAATTAAGAATCCATCCTTTGGTGTTGAAGAAAGACATTGGTTCAATCTTCGACATATTGGTCATCCACATGTTGAAGACACCGTCATAGCTGGATGAAGACAGCCTATGACCGTTAATTTTCAATTTTGATATTCTTGAAAGATGTCCCACCAGTTTATTTGTTTTCCCTTGTGCGTTGATGAAGTAGATGGTGCCGTTGCTCATTCCATAGGCAAACGTATGAGAATTCTTAGATTCGGCAAAAGCTGTTACCTGGCCTTCAAAGGGCACTTTCTTTGTTTCCAACTTATCGAATCCCTTGACGATGTGCATTCTGCCCTGACGGTCGAAGATGACAGGGTAGTTCTGAAAACGGGTAGCAAATTCAATGACAAAGGGCAGTTGCTTATCTGTGACGATGATTTCCTTTTCAGTGTCAAACAGAGCCATACCTTTTTCTCCGAATAGGATGAACTGGTCGCCTGCAGTGTCCATACTTTTCAATTTAGCAACATTGACATTGATATTCTTGATGTTCTTTTCCCTGCATATCAACAGCTCACCGGTACGGCTTAGCGCATAGATGGCGTTAGTCTTCCTGTTGATGAAAACATCGCGGAAGTCATATTGTGGGTTGCTAATAAGTGTCGTAGAATTCAGTTTGTTGCCCATGACGGTGTGTTTGATAACCTCACCATATGTACTACATGTTACGAAAAATCCCTGTTTCTCGTCGCCAAAGGCAATATCCGTTACGCTGCCTTTATGTTTGTTCCATACCGTCTTGTTCTGACTGGTTAGGGCCAGTGCCTGATAAATAACAGGGTATGAAAGGTCTCCGTGATATCTATTCGTATATAGGCATACAGCATATTCCAACAGGTCAGCTAACTCACGATTGCCAGCTTGATATTGCGTGATGGCCGTGTTAGCCAGTGTTCTGGATAGTGCGATGTAACTCAAGGTATCAGCTACGCGTTTCGAGTATTCTGCCTGTAAGCGCTCCTTCTCGGCAATAAACTGTTCTTTCTTTGCCACTTCCGAAGCTTCCAGGGCTCTGCGCTCTGCAATTTGGGCGTTTTGGCGCTCCTGTTCGGCATGTTGGCGCATTTCGTTGGCAATCTTCGTCTGTTCCACAGCCTCCTCGCGTCGTTCATCACTGACGATACGCTGCTGGTTGGCTATCTCCTCCAGTTGGGCATTGACACTCTGCATGACAGCCGACTCCTTTTCTCTCTTTGTCAAGTTGGCTATCTGCGACTTCAAGTCATTTACTACAGCCTGCTCTTGAGTGTACTTTTCATGCATATTCCATGCAGTGACTCCTGTACATACAATAGCGGCAAGGGCCAGAAGAACAGCTAATATCTTGAATAATTTTCTCATGCTTTGCGTTTCAGTGCCAATATAGTGATATCATCACTCTGTTCTGCTTCGCCAGCAAAAGCTCTGACAGACTCCAGCTGCCCATCTACAATTTCCTTGCAGCTCTTGCCGTTGAGAGCCGTCAGCGTCTCTGCCATACGGTCGTCGCCGTATTCCTCAAAGGAACTATTAGTTGCCTCGTTCACTCCGTCAGTGTATAACACCAATGTGTCGCCCACTTCCAGTTGGATGGAATCGTCTTTGAAGTCCAATCCTTCAATGGCTCCTACAATGGGGTTCCTGCTCACTGGTAGCATTTCAGATAATCCGTTGGCATGCAAGAGGAAGGGCGAGTTATGTCCTCCGTTACAATATTCTAATTCGCCTGAATCAATGTGGTAGATACCATAGAAAACGGTCACGAACATACAGTCAACCGACTCGTTTGCCAATAGCTCGTTCGATTTGGTCAAGCATTTGCCTGGAGCATAGTCTTGTAGTCCTACCGTGCGAATCAGCGTACGGCTTACAGCCATGAATATCGCCGCAGGAATACCCTTACCGCTGACGTCAGCCATCACAATACCGATGCGATTCTGGTCAATGCGGAAGAAATCATAGAAATCGCCGCCCACATCTTTGGCAGGTGTCATCAGTGCTGCCAAGTCTAACTCCTTCTCGTTCTCTGGGAAGGGTGGGAAAACGCGTGGCAGAATGGCCTGCTGTATTTCGCGAGCCACAGCCAGGTCGGTCTTCAGCGACTCCAGTTGCGAGTGTTCTTTCTGTGCCTTCTTGATATATTCTATCTGTTCAATAGCCTTTTCGATGGTGACACTCAGGTCATCCAGGTCTATGGGCTTGGTGGCAAAATCGAAGGCTCCGTTGTTCATCGCCGAACGGATGTTCCCCATATCGCCATAGGCGCTCACCATGATACATTTCAAGGCAGGGTTGTGCATCTCGTTGATTTTGGTCAGCAACGTCAGTCCGTCCATTTCGGGCATGTTGATGTCCGACAGAATGATGTTGATGTCTTTTTCTTTTAATAGGACGGTGAGCGCCTCCAATCCGTTGTGGGCAAAGAAGAATTCATATTCGCCTTTACGGATTTTCCTTCTGAAATACTGCGTCAAAAGCAATTCGAGATCCATCTCGTCGTCCACGCTGAGTATCTTGACTGGGTTCATGTTTTTGTATTCTTATTAATTGATTAGTGGGGCAAAATTATAGATATTTTTTGAAATATACAAATGTTTTGAAGATAAAATGATTAACTTTGCAGCAGAAATGAACAAATTACATATTTTTAATCCTGAACACGATATTGCTTTAGCCAGCAACTTATCAAACTTTACGGCTCCTCATGCCGGGCGGCAGTTGCGTGCCGATTTAGGCTTTCTGCCTGCGGTCTGGGCTGCAAAGGGCGATTATGTATGGGTGGAAAATGCCGACTATGCAGCCCGTGCCTGGCGACGGTCTATGAGGGGTAGAAAGTGTCCCGTCGAGTGGGTTACCCGACAGCAACTGGCCTCTCTCCCCATCAGCGGTGTTTCCGTATGGGGGTGGGATGCAGCATTGCGGCAGTCGTTGTTGCGTCATGGTGTCAGCGAACAGCTTCTGCCGTCAATGCAGGCGGTAGCTGATATCCGCCGCTTGTCTCATCGTCAGACATCCTCCCTTCTGCTCCCTCAGTTGCAGGGCGATGGCATTGTGGGTGAGTCGTGGTATTGTGACTCCCTTGAGGCTGTTGAGCAATTGCTTGCTTCCCATCCTCATGCCGTGTTGAAAGCTCCCTGGAGCTCCAGTGGTCGCGGGCTTCGTTTCGTCAATGGCGAACTGAATGATCATCAGCGAGGCTGGCTCCGCAATCTGTTAGGCAGTCAGGGTGGGGTGATGGTCGAACCCTATTACGATAAAGTGAAAGATTTTGGTATGGAGTTCGAGACAACGGCTGAAGGCGTACGCTATCTGGGACTTTCGCTTTTTCATACCACCAATGGTGCCTATACGGGGAATATCCTGGCTACCGAGTCGAGAAAGCGCGAAATGATAAGTCGCTATATCCCAGTGCGATTGCTCGATAGTGTTAAAGATGAAATTATAGCGAATATAGATGTAGCCAACTATCAGGGACCGTTTGGCGTAGATATGATGTTAGTGCGCGCCAACTCTCCACTCTCCACTCTCCACTCTCCACTCCTTCTGCATCCCTGTGTTGAGATTAATTTGCGTCGCACGATGGGCCATGTTGCCCTTGCCTTATCTCCAACCGACGACGATATTCTCAAGGTGATGCGCATCCAGTACACTGACAATTACAAACTTAAAATACAAAAGCTATGAGAAAAACTTTTCTACTTCTGTGGCTGCTATCGGCGGTATCGGTGCAAGCCCAGTATCATTCAAAAGTATGGTCGCCCGACAATGGCGACGGCACGTTTACCAACCCCGTGATTAATGCCGACTACAGCGACCCCGACGTGTGCGTGGGCGCTTCTGGTGAAGACTATTATCTCACGGCATCCTCGTTCCAGTGCACCCCGGGGCTGCCCATCCTTCACAGCAAGGATCTGGTGAACTGGGAGATTGTGGGATATGCCCTCAAGGAGCTCTACACGGGTGACGATGCCCTCGTGAAGCATTTCAGTCAGCCCCGTCACGGTGCAGGCGTCTGGGCACCTTCTATCCGCTACCACGACGGCGAATACTACATTTATTGGGGCGACCCCGATTTCGGCTGCTATATGGTGAAGACGAAAGACCCTGCCGGCGAATGGGAGGCTCCCGTATGCGTCATCAAGGGTAAGGGAATTATCGATACGACGCCGCTTTGGGACGACGACGGCCGTTGCTATCTGGTCAACGGGTGGGCTAATTCGCGCTCCAAGTTTGCCTCTGTGCTATGTGTGCGTGAGTTAAATAAGGAAGGCACGAAAGCCATTTCCGACCCCGTTATCGTTTTCGACGGCAATGGCACCGAGAACCGCACTTGCGAAGGTCCGAAGTTCTACAAGCGCGACGGCTGGTATTGGATTATGTGTCCTGCGGGCGGCGTGCCTACCGGTTTCCAGTTGGCGATGCGCGCCAAGTCGCCTTACGGTCCCTACGAGCATAAGATAGTGCTCCAGCAGGGCGCTACGAATATCAACGGCCCGCATCAGGGCGGATGGATTCATACGAAATACGGCGAAGACTGGTTCCTGCATTTCCAGGACAAGGAAGCCTACGGCCGCGTCGTTCACCTCAATCCGGTCGATTGGTCTTCGGGTTGGCCCGTCATGGGAAAGAAAGGCGAGCCCGTCACCGTTTATAGAAAACCGAAGACGGCCCATCCTTCCCCCGTCGTCAATCCCGTCGAGGATGACGAGTTCAACCAGCCGCGGCTGGGGCTTCAGTGGCAGTGGCATGCCAATTATCATCAGTTCTTCGGCATGCCTACCGCCTTCGGCACCATGCGCATCTATACGCACAAGCTCGATGCCGATGCCAAGAATCTCTTCATGGTGCCCAATATGCTGTTGCAGAAGACGCCAGCCGATTCCTTCTGCGTCACCACCAAGCTGCGCATGACGGCTAAGGCTGAGGGGCAGATGGGCGGGCTCATCATGATGGGGCTTGACTATAGTGCGCTCGTCGTTAAGCGGGTGGGGCGCGAATTCCAGTTGCTGCAACTCACCTGCAAGTCTGCCGACAAGGGAAAAACGCAGACCGAGCAGCTCATCGCCACGCTCAAGCCTACCGCTGAAGACCGGATAGACTATAAGCCCGGAATACACGAGGATATCTATCTGCGCCTCCGCGTGAAGGATTCGCAGGTGCAGTTCTCCTGGAGTCAGGATGGCCGTAAATTCAAGGATTGCGGTTCGCTCTTCCGGATGAAGGAGGGCCGCTGGATAGGTGCCAAGTTCGGTTACGTGGCAGCCGAGACCGATGCCAAGGCCGACAAAGGCTGGGTGGATGCCGACTGGATTCGCGTCAGCGCATATAAGGATTGAAGCGCAGTTCGTCGGCTATCGTGCTCTGCGGTCCGTGTCCGCTATAGATTGTCGTATCGGCGGGGAGTTTTGCCAATTGGTGCAGACTCTCCGCCATTTGCGTCCAGCTGCTGCCCTCGAAGTCGGTGCGTCCGATGCTCATGCGGAACAGGGTGTCGCCCGTGAATATCATCTTCTCCTGCTCGCAGTAGTAGCAGCATCCGCCGGGGGTATGCCCGGGCGTGTGGATGATTTGCAGTCGGTGCGTGCCGAAACTCACCGCCTCGCCCTCGCTGAAGTAATGCCCGACGGGCGCTTCCTCCTCGGCGAGCTCGAAGCCGAACATCTCGCGTGCCTGTTTTCCCAGATGTTCTATAAGGAATGCGTCCTCCGCCCGTGCCTCCACCTTCAGCCCGAACTCGTCGTACAGGGCTATGTTGCCCCAGTTGTGGTCTAGGTGTCCGTGGGTCGCCAACAGGTGTACGGGCTTCAGCCCTTCGTTCTTGATATAGTGGCTGATGGCGCCCCGTTCCTCCTGATAGGCGGCGCCGCAGTCGATGACGACGCACTCCTTGGTTTCGTCGCTCACAATGTAGCAGTTTTCCTGCAACATATTGCACATAAATCGCTTGACGGTCAGCATGGCAGATAGATGATGTTTTTCTCCTTGAACCATTCCTCTTCGAAGAATTGGCTGATGGGGTTTATTTCTACGATATTCCTGAAGGGGCGCGTCTCCTCCTCCAGCTGTCCCCCCTTCAGACAGATGATGCCGTTGGGCAGCGCGTTATGCTGTTTGGCAGCCATGTTCTTGCGCACGATTTTCACCAGGTCGGGCAGCGGCATCACGGCGCGGCTCACCACGAAGTCGTATTTGCCTTTCTCCTCCTCGCCGCGCAGCTGGGTGGGGTGGCAGTTCTTGAGTCCTATACCTTGGCAAACCTCCTGCGCCACGCGAATCTTCTTTCCCGTCCCGTCAATCAGTTTGAAGTCGCAGTCGGGAAACAGGATGGCCAGCGGGATGCCGGGGAAACCGCCTCCCGTCCCGAAGTCCAGAATCCTGGTTCCGGGCGTGAACTGTATCAGTTTGGCAATCGCCATCGAGTGCAGTACGTGGTGTTCATAGAGGTTGTCGATGTCTTTGCGCGATATCACGTTGATTTTCGCGTTCCACTCGCGATAGAGCGCTTCGAGCATCTCCACCTGCCTCTGCTGTTCGGCTGTCAGTTTAAAGTATTTCAGTATTGCTTCCATGTCACTTCATGATTTCCTTCAGCTTCCCGTAGCTCAGCGTCAGTTCCGTGTTGCCTTTGGCATAGGGGGCTATCTCGTAGGGGTTATAGATAAATGTGATTTCGTCGTCGCCCAGGATGAAGTTCTGCGGCGCGTAGATGTCCATCGTCAGCAGATAGTCCTTGGCGTGCAGTTCGTCCAGCGAGTTGGTCTCCGTCTGCCGCTTCAGCTCGTCCAGTAGCATTTCGCGCAGGCGGTAGCTGTAGCCCTGTGCGAAGAGATCGTCGTAGGTTATCTGCCGTCCTGTTTTGGCGTCGAAGTTCATCACCAGTTGTTGGCGGATGCCGTGTGCGCCGCCTTCATACATATCCAGGTCGATGATATATACCAGACAGTCGTCCTTCCCCTCGCGCGTGTCGGTCGTCACTTCGTAGGTGTATTCATACCACGCCCGCTTCAGTTCGTCGCCACGGTCTTCGCGGTAGAGTGGGGCCATGTTCTTCTTGTATTCTGAGGTGTAGAAATGGGCAAACGAATCGACCGCCTGCTGCATCTTCAGGCTGTCGAACATGAACAGCCGCTGCTGGATGGCATTGTTAATGTTGTGGGCACGCTCGTCGTCGCCCTTTACATATTTCACCTGCAGACTGATGCTGCACTTCGGAGCATTCTCTTCGTCGCTGATGCTCACCACCTTCTCAGCCTTCGCCTCGTCCATGTCGAAGCTGTTACTGGAGAAGAATCCGCCTCCCTCACCGCCGCCGCAAGCCGCCAGCAGTAGGGCTGCTATACCTAATATTATATAGTTCCTCTTCATAATTCGGATGCGAAATTACGAAATTTATTTCGGATATGCAAATAATTCATGCCGATTCGCTGAATATTTTTGCCAGTTGGCTGAAAGTACTTTCTCCGCGCTTAAACTTTTCTTACCTTTGCAGCGTCAAAAAGGTGACTTCGGTCAAGAAACAATTAAGTTTAACAATAACAAATTTGAAGACAATGAAAAAGTTTATTTTAACAATGGTAGCCCTCTTGTCGATGACAATGGCTCAGGCTCAGGACAACAACACCAAGTGTGACGGTAAGAAGTGCGACAAGTGCGAGATGAAGAAGCAGGCCCCCGCCGACCGCATGGCGAAGGAACTCTCGCTCACCGATGCACAGAAGACGCAGCTGGCAGAACTCGACAAAGAGTACGATGCCAAACTGAAGAAGATTCTCAACGACGAGCAGTATAAGAAATACAAGCAAATGCGCAAGCATCATGGCCGTCCAGGCCGTCGCGGACATGGTGGTCCCCGCGGTCCCCGTCCTGAGATGCCTCCTACGGATTAACGATTTTTTAGGTGAAAAGATTGGATATGTCGCAGATAATTCGTACATTTGCGACATATTTTTTGTTACTAACGTCAAAACAATCGGATTATGGACTTGTTACACATTATCGCAGTCGTCGTACTGGTAGTTCTTGGAGTGATCATCTTTAAGAATAAGTCGAATAAAGGTTAAGGATTTTAACATCGGAAAAGATATGGTCAAGAAACTGTTATTGTCAAGTGCTGCCTTGGCATTGGTGGTGTGCGCCTCGGCTAAGAGCGACGTCGCCATCCGTCTCAATCAGGTGGGTTATTTCCCCAACGAAGAGAAAGTTGTGGTTATCGAGGGTATCAATCCCGCTGGGAAGATACAAGTGAAGAACCTTCAGGGCAAGACCGTGCTCAAGCCCCGCAACATCCGTCAGGCGCAGTCGCCCTGGGGCGATAAGACACGTTACGTGGTCGATATCTCCGACCTGAAGAAGGAGGGCGACTACGAGGTCTGTGTGGCTGGTGCCAAGGCGCCGCTGCGCATCGCCCGTCATGCCTTGCACGACATTTCCGTTGCCTCGCTCAAACTCTTCTACCTCATCCGTTCGGGTGTCCCCATCGAGTCGCAGTATGCCGGTCCGTATGCCCGTCCGCTGGGCCACGCCGATACGCAGGTACTCGTACACCCCTCGGCAGCCTCTGAGTCGCGTCCTGAGGGCACCGTCATCAGTTCGCCCCTGGGTTGGTACGATGCCGGCGACTATAATAAATATGTTGTCAACTCCGCCTTCTCCATCGGTCTGATGCTGGGTGTCTATGAGGAGAATAAAGCCTATTTCGACCGTCTTCAGACGAATATTCCTGAGAGTAAGAACCAGACAGCCGATTTCCTCGACGAGATGATGTTCAACATGCTGTGGCTCCTCACCATGCAGGATCCTGACGACGGCGGTGTCTATCATAAGCTGACCACCCCCAATTTCGAAGGTTTCGTCATGCCGAAAGACTGTCATCAGCCGCGCTATGTGGTGGCAAAGAGCGTTACTGCCACCCTTGATTTCGCTGCTGTCATGGCACAGATGGCGCGCCTCATGAAGGGCAATGCCGACTATCCCGACTTCTCTGCCAAGGCTGCCGAGGCTGCCGAGCGTGCCTATCTCTGGGCGCTCGTTCATCCTGATGCGTTCTATCGTCAGGGCGACATGAACAAGCAGTTCCAGCTTGCTGTCAATACGGGCGAGTATGGCGACGGCAATGCCACCGACGAGCGTTTCTGGGCTGCTACCGAACTCTATAAGCTCACGGGCAAAACCGTCTATAAGCAGGATGCCCTCCGCCTGATGCCTTCCGATTTCCTCGTGCCCTCCTGGGGCAATGTCAGCGGACTGGGCATGTTGTCGTGGCTGTCGGCTGGCGACGCTGTTCAAGCCGATAAAGTGCGCCAAGCCCTGCAGGCGTGTTGCGACGCTTACGTCAAAGATACCGACCAGTCGTGCTTCCAGGCTCCATACGGCAATCATGCCCACGATTTCGGCTGGGGCCATCTCTCCGAGCGTTGTTGTGGCATGGGTATCGCCCTGCTCTTTTCCGACCAGTATGTGGCAAAGGGAAAGTATCGCCGCTATGCCCTTGAGAACATAGATTGCCTGTTGGGTCGTAATGCCCTCGGCTATTGCTACGTCACCGGCTTCGGACAGAAGAGTCCCATGCATCCCCACCACCGTCCCTCCGCTGCCGACGGCATTGATGCCCCCTTCCCCGGCATGTTGGTAGGCGGTCCCAATCCTGGTCAGCAAGACAAGGGCAGCAATCTGGTCTATCCCTCCAGTCTGCCTGACGAGTCTTACGTCGATCATGCCGATTCCTACGCTTCCAATGAGATAGCCATCAACTGGAATGCTGCCCTCGTAGGTCTCCTCTGTTGGGTTGATGCTACGGAATAAGAGCAATATGTGATAAACAGTATATAAACAAAACCGAGAGAGGATACTCCCAGTAAATTCTATTATAGCACGGAATGAAAAGACTTTTGATGATTTGTTTGGTTGCTCTGCTGGCAACCGGGTTGATGTTCGGAGGCTTGATGCTGAAAAGCCATCCCGACTTCTGCGGCAATCCCGAAACGGGCGAATATACGGGCGATAACTCCAAATCGCCGAAGGGACGCTCCATCACCGAACAGCAGTTCAAGAACCGCATGATACTGCGCAAAGCCATGCTGGCGCACGGATTCAAGGCGATGCCTACGGAATGGTGGCACTTCACGCTGAAGGACGAACCCTTCCCCAATACCTACTTTACATTCCCCGTAACGACGCTGAAATAAAAGAAAAGCCCCTTCACTGACGAAGGGGCTTTTCTATGATGTTTATCCACCGAAGTATTCTTCGAGTTCGGCATTGGCACTGCCCTGGCTGTTGGGCAGGTCGCGGATGACGACGCCATGCTCCAGCAGGGCGATGCGGTTGGAGATATCAACCGTGTGCTGCAGGTTATGACTCGAAATAATGAGCGTGGCCCCCGTAGCCTGTGCATAATCGGTGAGCACGTGCTTCAGTATCAGTTGACTCGAAGGGTCGAGGAAATTGAAAGGCTCGTCGAGAATCACAATCTTCGGACGGAGGAAGAGGGCAGAGATGATACCTACCTTCTGCTTATTGCCCGCAGAGAGATTGCGAATGAGTTTCTTCTGTCCGAACACCTCGCCGGCAGCCAACTGCTCGAAGTCCTTCAGGCGCTCATCGACCTCAGACTGCGTCATGCCTGATATCTTGCCCAGGAAGGCGAAATACTCCTCAGGGGTGAGGAAGTCAATGAGGAATCCCTCGTCGATATAGGCACCGACAAACTGTTTCCAGGCTTCCGATTCAGCCGGATTGATGCCGTCAATCACGACGCTGCCTTCGTCGGCCTGCAGCAGGTCGAGCAGCATGCGGAACAGTGTGGTCTTACCGGCACCGTTGTTGCCTACGAGTCCGAGGATGTCGCCGTCGTTGATGGTGAACGCATCGATGTTGCAGGCGACGGTCTCGCCGAACTGCTTCTTCAGGTTTCTTATTTCAATCATAATTTTTCGATTTTTCGATTTCGATATAACGTTATTACGTTATTTCGTTATAACGTGATAACGCCCCTTAAACCAGCCCCCTTCCGTGGCAATTCTTGAACTTCTTGCCGGAACCGCAGGGACAGGGGTCGTTGCGTCCGGGCAGCTTCTCCTTCACAATCGGGGTGCGAGGCTGTTGGGCACGGGTGTCCTGAGCTGCGGCACGTGCCTGGTTGGGGTCGGTCATCTGCTCCTCGTTCAGGTTCTGCTTGCTCTCGGTGTATTGGTTGCGCTGGGTGCGCTGTTCGGGGGCAGCCTCCTGTACCTGCTGCATTTCGGGAATGGCACCACGCATCAGGATAGACACGATGCGGTTGTTCATGTCGTTGATCATGGTATCCCACACCTTGGCACTCTCCAGTTTGAAGATGAGCAGCGGGTCTTTCTGTTCGTAGCTGGCGTTCTGCACGGAGTGGCGCAGTTCGTCGAGGGCACGCAGATTCTCCTTCCACGACTCGTCGATGATGTGCAGCAGCATCTGCTTCTCGAACTCCTTGACAATCGACTTGCTGTCGCTCTCGTAAGCCTCCTTCAGGTTGCAGGGGATGTTATACATCTTGCGGCCGTCGGTCAGTGGCACCATGATGCGCTCGTACATCTGACCTTGCGTCTCAAATACCTGCTTGATGATGGGGCGAGCCACCTCGCGGATGTGCTCGGTCTTGCGGCTGAAGGTATCCATCACCTGCTGGAAGGTATTCTCCTCCAGCTGGTCGCGCTGCTCGTTGAGGAGCTGCTCGTTGGTGAAAGGCACCTCCATGGCGAAGATATGCAGGAATTCCTCCTTGCATCCCTCGTAGTCGTTGTTCTCGATGATGTTGACCACGCGGTCCCACATGATATTGGAAATATCCATGCCGATGCGCTCACCCATCAGGGCGTGGCGGCGCTTCTCGTAGATGACGGTACGCTGCTTGTTCATCACGTCGTCGTACTCCAACAGGCGCTTACGGATGCCGAAGTTGTTTTCCTCGACCTTCTTTTGGGCACGCTCAATCTGCTTGGAAATCATGGGGCTCTCAATCATCTCGCCCTCCTTGAAGCCCAGACGGTCCATGACGGTGGCGATACGCTCGGAACCGAACAGACGCATCAGCTTGTCTTCGAGCGATACGAAGAAGAGGGACGAACCTGGGTCGCCCTGACGTCCGGCACGACCACGCAACTGGCGATCGACACGACGGCTCTCATGGCGCTCGGTACCGATGATGGCAAGACCGCCTGCCTCCTTGACTTCAGGCGAAAGCTTGATATCCGTACCACGACCAGCCATGTTGGTGGCAATGGTGACGGCACCCAGTCCGTTGGTCGATTGACCAGCCAATGCCACGATGTCGGCCTCCTTCTGGTGGAGCTTTGCGTTCAGCACCTGGTGGGGAATACCCTCGCGCTTGCCCGTCTCGGGGTTGACATACATATCGAGCATACGGCTGAGCAATTCAGAAATCTCAACCGATGTAGTACCTATCAGCGTCGGGCGACCAGCCTTGCGCAGGCGAACCACCTCGTCGATGACGGCACGGTACTTTTCACGGGCTGTCTTATAGACACGGTCGTCCATATCGTCGCGGATAACAGGACGGTTGGTAGGAATCTCCACCACGTCGAGCTTATAGATATCCCAGAACTCGCCAGCCTCGGTAGAAGCCGTACCGGTCATACCAGCCAACTTGTGGTACATGCGGAAATAGTTCTGAAGGGTGATGGTGGCAAAGGTCTGGGTGGCAGCCTCTACCTTCACGTGCTCCTTGGCTTCGACAGCCTGGTGCAGTCCGTCGCTCCAGCGGCGTCCCTCCATGATACGACCCGTCTGCTCATCGACAATCTTCACTTCGCCGTCGATGACCACATACTCGTCGTCCTTGTTGAACATGGTGTAGGCCTTCAGCAACTGCTGTAGGGTATGCACACGCTCCGACTGCACGGCATAGTGCTGGAGCATTTCGTCTTTCCTGTTCAGGCGCTCCTCGTCAGACAGGCTCGTATCAGCCTCCAGTTCAGAGAGCTGACTGGTAATATCGGGCAGCACGAAGAGCTCGGCATCGTTGACCTGCTTGGCCAGCCAAGCCGTACCCTTATCGGTGAGGTCGCAGGAGTTCAGTTTCTCGTCAACCACGAAGTAGAGGGGCTCCACCACCTCGGGCATACGGCGGTTGTTGTTCTCCATATAGATATTCTCGGTGGCCTGCATACCCGACTTGATACCTTCCTCGGACAGGAACTTGATGAGGGGCTTGTTCTTAGGCAGACACTTATGCGAACGGTAGAGTGCCAGGAAGCCTTCTTCCTCCAGTTTCTTGTCGTTCTTCTCGCGGCCCTCGGCAATCTTCTGCTTAGCCTCTGCCAGATATTGCGTAGCCAACTGGCGCTGAACACCCACAATCTTCTCAACCAGGGGCTGATACTCCTCGAACATCTGGTCGTCGCCCTTGGGCACAGGACCGGAGATGATGAGTGGGGTACGGGCATCGTCAATCAACACGGAGTCAACCTCATCGACGATGGCGTAGTTATGAGCGCGCTGCACAAGGTCCTGCGGCGAAATGGCCATATTGTCGCGCAGATAGTCGAAACCGAACTCGTTGTTGGTACCGAAGGTGATGTCGCACTGGTAAGCCTTACGACGAGCCTCGGAGTTGGGCTGATGCTTGTCAATGCAGTCCACAGAGAGTCCGTGGAACATATAGAGGGGACCCATCCACTCGGAGTCACGCTTAGCCAGATAGTCGTTGACGGTCACCACGTGAACACCATTACCCGTCAGGGCATTGAGGAAGACGGGGAGGGTAGCCACCAGCGTCTTACCTTCACCGGTAGCCATCTCGGCAATCTTACCCTGGTGCAGAACGACACCGCCGAAGAGCTGTACATCGTAGTGTACCATCTCCCATTTCAGGTCGTTGCCGCCAGCCGTCCAGTGGTTATGATAGATGGCCTTGTCGCCATCGATGGTGATAAAGTCTTTCTTGGGGTCGGCAGCCAGTTCGCGGTCGAAATCGGTAGCCGTCACAACGGTCTCCTCGTTCTCAGCGAAGCGGCGAGCCGTCTCCTTCACGATGCTGAACACCTCGGGCATCACCTCGTTGAGGGCTACCTCATAGATGTCGAGGGCTTCCTTCTCCAACTTGTCGATTTTGGCAAATATCTCGGCACGCTCGTCGATGGGCGTGTCCTCGATGGTTGCCTTCAGTCGGTTAATCTCTTCTTTCTGCGTCTTGGCTGAATCCTGTACTTTCTGCTGGATGTCCTTGGTGCGCTGACGCAACTGGTCGTTGTCGAGCTGCTGAATCTCCGGATAGACGGCCTTTACCTTCTCTACGAGAGGCTGAATCAGTTTCATGTCGCGTGATGACTTGTTGCCGAACAACGATGTCAAAATCTTGGTTAAATTCATATCTTAATACTTCTTTTTTATACCTTAATAAATAAAATTGGGGGCAAAATTACGAAAAATAATTCGTAATCATGCATAAATGGTGGAAAAAATGGCTTTAGAACAATGGTGCAGCCACGCAGGCATTGGGTGCACGGATGCGGATAACACGGGCAATGGCGGGTGCTATACGATCGACGGTGACGGGTGTCTGGATGCGCTCAGCTTGCGTTCCGGCACCATAGACAATGATGGGGAAGGGCACATGAGCCGAACGGGAAGACGACTGCTTGAGGCTGTTTTCGTTGACGAGTTTCCAACCTGGTGCAATATCCACAATGAGGTCGCCGCATTTCTCGACGTTGAAGCCGTTGCGGATGGTCTCCAGCTGATAGCTGTCGCTGGTGAGTAACTGATTGGCAGTATAGACGTTACGAACGCCCGTAATCTGCAGCAGGAACTCCTGCGAACGGCTGCATACGTCGCTCAGATTGAGGTTCTTCTGGCGCAGCAGCTGGTGGTTGAAATAGATATGGTTCTGATGACAGAACTCCACGTATTTGGCAGAACCGAAGACGGCTCCGAGATACATGTTCAGCAGATTGGCGGTGCGGTTGATGTGGAACGTGCCGGTAGGAATGCGGAAACGCTCCTGGTTGCCCTCGTCCTCCTCTTCGCGGCTGGTGGTGCCTGTGATGACAAACAGCACGCGATCGCGCGTGAGTTGGCGCTCAATACCTTTCAGGAGTTGCGCTACCTGGCGGTCGAGTGCTACGTACGACTCCATCTGGCTGCCTGCCTGATAGGTGAGACTGACGAGGTCGGTCTTGTCGTCGTTGCCGATACCAGCCTGCTGTATGCAATGCAAAGCGGCATCGGTCACACTCTTGTTGACGTCCGACGCATCGGGATGGAAGAGGCGGCTGAAGCCACTCAGCCACTGATTCAGCGGGCGGTAGTAAGTGGTGGTAGACCATTGGCTGCCGTTGATCCATGCAGCCCCGTCAGCAGCATGTCCTGCCGACAGAATGGCAGCATCAGCCGTAGGTGCAAAGGCAAAGACCTTTGCCACGCCGTTGGTGGCCATTTTCAGTTCGTCGCTGATGGTAGAAGTGGCGAGAAACTGCGGCGAGTAGCCTATCTTCTGGTCGCGCACGCAGTTCTGTGGGCGCAGGGTCTGCTTGTCGAGCCACTCTTCAGCCGTTATACCATTATAATAAGGAACGGTGCCCGTATGGAGCGACGCTATGGCAGAAGCACGGTCAACGGGCGTAAAACTGTAGGCTCCGTTGGTAAATACCTTACCCTCAGCCAACAGGCGGCGCAGACCATCGGCACCATAGAGTGGGGCGTAGGTCTCGAGATAGTCGGTGCGCAACTGGTCGATGGTAATACTGACCACCAGTCGCGGCGCCTGAGCTATCAGCTGCTGCTGTGCTTCGGCACTCAGTCCCAACAGACTGAGAAGGGTGATATATAGGTATTTATTCTTCATCATCATGCCCAACGGTGTTTAAGATGCAGGTAGCATTGTAACAGCAAACATAATGCCAAACTCCAGATGCCCTCAGCATAATGCTGGAAAAGCCCTCCTATAAGGAACAGGACGCACAGGATGGCTGTGATGCTCCAATAGCGGGTGGGACGACGGCGGACGACTTTCCACAGGAAGAACCACGGCAGCGGGTTCAGCAGGAGTATCTGCAGGTTGAGACTCACCGTGGGATGCTGCGAGAAGAGCATCAGGAAGAGAATGATACCGAAGGTGCCGACGGTCACCATGAGCAGAGCGTCCCACCAACGGTAGATGCACTTATTCCGCACTTGCAGGAAGAAGAGCCCAAGGGCAAGGGCTACCAGGATGATGCCACAGGCAAGAGGCGACAGCGGAAATCCGCTTTTCACCAGTTGCACACCGGCGGGAAGGGGCTGCCGGCGCTCCTTGACCAAGGGACGGAACTTGCCGTCCTGATAGATGGAGGCATGGTCGAAGTCGTACATCAGGTGATAGGGCAGGAACTCCTGTTGGCGCTGGTCTGTAGGCTGATCAGCCAGGATTCCCAGCAGCAGGTCGTTGCCGAAAGCCGACCAAGGGTTGTTCTGCGTCATCTCGTGAATCATTTCCCGATGAGAGGGGGAATAGCCTTCACGTTTCTCGTAGTTTACCTTGCCCTGAATGCTTTGTTCGATGATGTCGCGCGCCTTCGTGGTGCAGTTGCTGTAGAAATAATTGTAGCGATAGATGCGGTTCTCATTCTGCATGTTGACGGCAAGTGCCTGTTGCAAGGCCATCTTCTCTTCAGCTGTCAGATTGAGCACCTGTTCGGTCACCATACTGCCAAATCGTCGGTATTCCTCCAGGAAAAGACGGAAAGGGTAGGCACCCAGTTCGTAGTCCGTCAGTCCGAATACGAAACGAAGGGCGAAAAGCGGTTTACGATAGTCGAAGACCCCGTAATTGAAGGCTATATCCAGTCCGCCCTTCCGCAAATCGTGATAGCGGATGGCGGTATGACCATACAAACTGTATATCTCGTCGTGCGGCTGACAGGTGAGCAGACTAATCTCAACGGAGTCCATCCGCAAAGAGTCCTGCTGGGCATTCAGAGGGGTTGCAGCGAGCAAAAACAACCCGAAAAACCCTCTTTTTAGAGCATTAAAAATAATTTTTAAATGTTTCACGATGCAAAATTAACCTATATTTTCCACTTAACGTTCGATTATTTCGTTTTTTTTCAATAATTTTGCATCCCGAAATCGTATAGTAAACGAAAAATAGAATGAAGAAATTACTTGTAAGTGGCCTGCTGCTGGGCTTTAGCGCGCTGTCGATGATGGCTCAGAGCGGTACGAAATCTCCATATAGCCAGTATGGATTAGGTGTCCTTTCCGATCAATCGCAGGGTTTTAACCGTGGTATGGGTGGCGTGTTCCAGGGCTTCCGTAGCGGAAATCAGGTGAATATGCAGAATCCAGCCTCCTATTCAGCCGTTGACTCGCTGAGTATGATATTCGATTTGGGCGTTTCGGGAACGTTGACCAATTTTAAGGAAGGCGATGCTAAAATCAATGCCAAGACTGCCAATTTCGAATATGCCACTGCCTTATTCCGCGTGCTCCCTAAATTCGGTGTGAGTGTAGGTATTGTGCCTTATACAAACGTGGGATATTCCTATTCTACCAAGCAGAAAGTGGGTAATTCATCGACTACCACCACAACGAGCTTTGAGGGTACTGGAGGTTTCCGCCAGGTCTATCTGGGATTGGGCTATGAATTCTTCAAGGGCTTCTCGCTGGGTGCCAACATCTCGTATTTCTGGGGCAGTTACGAACGCGACATTACCGTAACCAGCAGTGATGCTTACGTGAAGACCATAGCCAAGGAATATGAAGCAGAGGCAAGCAGCTATAAACTGGATTTCGGAGCGCAGTATCAGCATAAGATAGGCAAGAACGACCTGCTGACGGTGGGTGCTACCTTAGGTCTGGGTCATAAGATCAATGCCGATGCTAATCTGTTAGTATCCAATACCGATACGCAGACGGGACTGATAGCCGTGACAGGCGACTCGATAGACAATGCGCTGTCCATTCCCATGACGATTGGTGCCGGTGTGTCGTACAATCATAACCGTAACCTGATTTTCGGTCTTGATTATCAGTGGATGCGCTGGAGCAAGGAGCCGTTCCCCGTAGTTGATGAAGCTACTAATAAGTTCATACTGAAGGAGAACTATTATACAGACCGACATAAACTGTCAGGAGGTATCGACTGGATACCTGCTCCCACGAGTCGTCGTTTCCTGAATCGTGTGCATTATCGGTTTGGCGGATCATACGCTACACCTTATTTAAAAATAAAGGGACAGGACGGACCCAAGGAATTGTCGCTGAGTGCCGGCTTCGGTATTCCTCTTGTCAATTCATGGAACAATCGTTCTGTATTGAATGTCAGTTTTCAGTGGACAAACCTATCGGCAAAGAACCTTGTAACGGAGAATCAGTTCCGTATCACGATAGGCTTGACCTTCAACGAACGCTGGTTTGCTAAATGGAAAGTCGATTGATGCGGTTTGGGCTTTTGGCTATTGGCATTTGTCTCTTGACGGTTGCCTGTGAACAACCACGAGAGCATACTGCGCCTGCTATTCACGAACGCGACTCGGTGTCGATGATGACGACCTACGGGGTCAATACGCTGATTTCCGACTCCGGTGTGATCAAATACCGTATTGTGACCGAGCGATGGGATGTGAATACCATCAAGCAGCCCACCCGCTGGACCTTTGAACGTGGCATTTTCCTGGAACAGTTTGATGAGAAATTCCATATCGAGGGCTATATCTATGCCGACACGGCATGGTATTTCGACCAAATCAAGCTATGGGAACTGCGCGGACGGGTGCGTATCCGTAATGTCAACGGACTGGTGTTCCGCAGCGAGGAACTTTTCTGGGACGGTCTCAAACATGAATTTTATTCTCACAAATATTCCCGTGTGGTAACCCCGGAACGGGAATTGGAAGGTACTTATTTCCGTAGCGATGAATACATGCGCCACTATGAAGTGACGAATAGTGTGGGCTCCTTCCAGTCGGAAGATTTGGAGCCTGAGCCGGAAGAACCGGTAAATGAACCGGACAAGAACAAGAATGCTGCTGACACAGCCAAGCAGGAGAAACCGATGCGTCCTGCTGCCGTGAAGCATAAGGCAACTGTAAAACCATCACGCCCATGACACCATTGATTATAGGAATCATTATCACCATGGTATTCTCCGCTTTCTTCTCGGGAATGGAGATTGCCTTTGTGTCCAGTAATCGTCTGCGGGCAGAGATGGATCGCGAGAAAAACGGACCGTCACAGCGCGCTATCGCTTATTTCTATCAGCATCCGAATACCTTTGTAAGTACGATGCTGGTGGGTAATAACATCGCTTTGGTAGTCTATGGAATCCTGTTCGCCCGTATCTTCGATGCCACGCTCTTCAGTAGTCTGAGTGCCGGACTGCGCGTGACCGCTGACACACTGCTGTCAACAATGATAGTGCTCTTTACGGGTGAATTCCTGCCCAAAACCATATTCAAGGCGAATCCAAACTCCATGCTTACCTTCTTTGCGGTACCGGCATGGATCTGTTACGTGTTGCTGTATCCCATCTCCCGTTTTGCCGCCCAACTGTCACGCGGCTTGATGCGTCTGTTTGGGGTCAAGATTCCCAAAGAGGAACAGGATAAGGAGTTCTCGAAGGTCGATCTCGACTATCTGGTGCAGTCGAGTATTGACAATGCCAAGAACGAAGACGAGATAGAGGACGAGGTGAAAATATTCCATAATGCCTTGGACTTCTCGGAGACGAAAGTGCGCGACTGCATGGTGCCGCGTACGGAAATAGAAGCCGTAGATATGGAAGACTGCACGATGGAGCAACTGGAGAATCGTTTCGTGGAAAGCGGCCACTCCAAGATGGTGGTCTATCGTGACGACATAGACCATATCATCGGTTATGTGCATAGTTCCGACCTCTTCCGTCTGTCGCCGAAAGCCAATGGTCAACAGCTCAACGACAATAGTCAGCTGGTGCGCGAAATGCCTTATGTTCCTGAAACAATGGCAGCCAGCAAACTGATGCATATCTTTCTGCAGCAAAAGAAATCGCTGGCAGTGGTCATTGATGAGTTCGGTGGAACAAGCGGTTTGGTGAGTCTGGAGGATATTGTAGAGGAAATATTCGGCGATATTGAGGATGAACACGATAATACCCAATACGTGGCAAAGGAACTGGGCGATGGCGAATATATGCTCTCTGCCCGTCTGGAAATAGAGAAAGTGAATGAACTCTTCGACGTGGGATTACCCGAAAGCGACGATTATATGACCGTCGGCGGACTGATTCTGCATGAATATCAGAGTTTTCCGAAACTCAACGAGGTGGTCAAAATCGGACGTTTCGAGTTCAAAATTATCAAGAATACAATGACCAAAATAGAATTAGTAAGGCTAAAAGTGACGGAATAAATTAAATTTTTCGTTTTATCTTTCGCCGTTTGACATAAATTTTGTAATTTTGTCGGCTGAATCTGAAAAAGAAGAATAAAAAACAAAATAATAAAGCTAAAAATGGCAGCAATTGGAAAAATCAGAAGTTGGGGTCCCGTTCTCGCAACCGTGATCGGTCTAGCCCTGTTTGCATTTATTGCCGAGGAGATGTTCCGCTCTTGTGAGGCAACATCTAACGAGAAGCGTCAACAGGTCGGCGAAGTGTTAGGTAAGAAAATCTCCGTACAGGATTTTCAGTCTTTGGTAGATGAGTATCAGTCAGTCATCAAGATGACGCAGGGACGTGACAATCTTACGGATGAAGAGCTGAATCAGGTGAAAGACCAGGTTTGGCAGATGTACGTCAACAACACCATTATGGAGGAGGAAGCCAAGAAACTGGGTCTCACGGTAACAGATGCCGAGCTCCAGGAAATCTTAAAGGCTGGTACGAATCCTATGCTGATGCAGACTCCGTTTGTGAATCAGCAGACTGGTCGTTTCGATGTAAATCAGCTTACCAAGTTCTTGGCAGATTATAAGAAGATTCAGGACCAGCCCCAGCAGGCTCAGGTTGCTGAACAGTATAAGCAAATCTATGATTACTGGAAGTTTATTGAGAAGCAGCTCCGTCAGAACGTACTGGGTACCAAGTATCAGACATTGCTCACAGAATGTTTGATTTCGAACCCTGTTTCTGCTAAGGCAGCTTTCGAAGCACAGAATCAGGAGAGCGACATCCAGTTGGCTACTCTTCCTTACTCAGCAATCAAAGACAGCGATATAGAGGTGAAAGAAAGTGACCTCAAGGCAAAGTACGACGAGCAGAAGGAAATGTTCCGTCAGTATGTGGAGAGCCGCGACATCAAGTATATTGACTTCCAGGTACTCCCATCAGCTGCCGACCGTGCTGCGCTGATGAAGACCATCAATGAGGCCCGCCAGAAGTTAGAGAGCGGTGCAGCTCCTGCCGATATCGTTCGTAAGGCTCAGTCGCAGGTTGCCTATACGGGTATTGCAGCTACCAAGCGTGCTTTTGCTCCCGATATTGCAACAAAGCTCGACTCTATGCAGGTTGGTCAGGTAAGTGCTCCCTTCGAGACTGCCTATGACAATACCGTGAATGTCGTTAAGCTCATCAATAAGGTTCAGGCTCCCGATTCTATCGAGTATCGTCAGATTCAGGTGGGTGGCGAAACCGCTGAAGCTGCCCGTAAGACAGCTGACAGTATCTTTACTGCACTGAAGAGCGGCGCTGATTTTGAGGCTCTTGCTAAGAAATATGGTCAGACAGGCGAGAAGCAATGGCTCACATCTTCCATGTATGAGAATGCTCCTTCTGTCGATGCTGATTCTAAGGCATATCTTACAGCCCTTACCACTTTGGCTCCCAATGAGAGTCAGAACGTAGCATTCTCGCAAGGCAACATTATAGTACAGGTTACCAACCGCAAGGCTATGGTAACAAAGTATGATGCAGCCGTTATCAAGCATACCATCGATTTCTCGAAAGATACCTATTCACAGGCTTACAACAAGTTCAGCCAGTATGTCAGCGAGAATAAGACACTTGAGGGACTTGAGAAGAATGCCCAGAAGTTTGGCTTCCGCGTTCAGGAACGTAAGGATATTTTCAGCTCAGAACACTATGTGGCTGGCCTGCGTTCTACACGTGATGCCATGAAGTGGATATTCGATGCTAAGGAAGGTGACGTTTCTCCACTCTATGAATGTGGCAATAACGACCACCTGATGGTGATTGCCCTGACAAAGGTTCATCCAGAAGGCTATCGTGACCTCTCTGCTGTAGAGGATCAATTGAAGCAGGAAGTCATCCGTGACAAGAAATATAACAAGGCAGTCGAGATGCTGAAAGGTGTCAATTCTATTGATGCTGCCAAGCAGAAGGGTGCTGTGGTTGACAGCGTTCGTCAGATTACTTTCTCAGCTCCTGTCTTCGTACAGGCTACAGGAACCAGCGAGCCTGCTTTGAGCGGTGCAGTTGCTGCTGCTAAGGCTGGCCAGTTCAGTGCTGCTCCTGTTAAGGGTAATGGCGGTGCCTTCCTCTTTAAGGTTCTGAATAAGAAACAGCGTGAGGCTGCTAAGTTTGATGCCAAACAGCAGCAGGCTCAGTTGAAGCAGCAGGCTATGCAGGCTGCCAGCCGTTTCATGAATGAACTCTATTTGAAGGCTAACGTAGTTGACAATCGCTACCTGTTCTTCTAAGAACATTTTTTAGTAAGGCAACATAAAATCGGGCAAAAGCTTTGTGCTTTGCCCGATTTTTCGTAACTTTGTGCCCGATTTCGAAAATAACATATCATTGCAATGAATATATCGTATAAATGGTTGAAGGAGTACGTGGATTTCGATCTCACACCACAGCAGGTGTGTGACGCCCTGACATCTACAGGATTGGAAGTTGACGCACTCGAAGAAGTACAGAGTATCAAAGGTGGACTGAAAGGATTGTATGTAGGTAAAGTGCTGACTTGCGAAATGCATCCCAATAGTGACCACCTGCACGTAACAACAGTGGACTTGGGTAAGGGTGAGCCTTCTCAGATTGTATGCGGTGCGCCTAATGTGGCAGCCGGCCAGAAGGTGATTGTAGCCGACCTGGGTTGTGTGCTGTATGACGGTGACAAAGAGTTCGTGATTAAGAAATCCAAACTTCGCGGTGTGGATTCATGTGGTATGATTTGTGCTGAAGACGAGATTGGTATCGGCACTTCACATGATGGTATTATCGTGTTGCCCGAGGATGCTCAGGTAGGTATGCCTGCTGCTGAGTATTATCACTTGGAGAGCGATTGGCTCATCGAGGTGGACATCACCGCTAACCGTGCTGATGCCTTGAGCCACTGGGGTGTTGCCCGTGATCTGTATGCTTGGCTGAAGCAGAATGGCTACCAAACAGCTACTCACAAACCCGTGGTCAACGATTTCGTCGTTGACAATCACGATTTGCCCATCGAAGTAAAGATTGAGAACACGGAGGCTTGCAAACGTTATGCTTGTGTCAGCATCACCGGTTGTGACGTGAAGGAGAGTCCCGAGTGGCTGAAGAATAAGCTGAGTGTGATTGGATTACGTCCAATCAATAATATTGTGGATATCACCAACTATGTGATGATGGCTCTCGGACAGCCATTGCATTGTTTCGATGCGGACATGGTGAAGGGACATCAGATTGTGGTGAAGACGATGCCCGAGGGTACACCCTTCCAAACATTGGACGGTGTAGAACACAAACTGTCAGACCGCGATTTGGCTATCTGCAACGCTGAAGAACCCATGTGTATCGCAGGCGTTTTCGGCGGAAAGGGTAGTGGAACGTATGAGACAACGAAGAATGTGGTGTTGGAGAGTGCCTATTTCCATCCTACATGGATTCGTAAGTCGGCTCGCCGTCATGGCTTGAGCACAGATGCTTCGTTCCGTTTTGAGCGTGGTATCGACCCCAATGGCACGATTGAGGCACTGAAGTATGCTGCCATCCTCTGTAAGGAACTGGCTGGCGGTAAGGTCTCAATGGAGATACAGGACGTTTATCCTGAGAAGATAGAAGATGCCATTGTAGATTTGAAGTACGATTATGTTCACAATCTCATCGGCAAAGAGATAGGTGTTGACAATATCAAGAATATCTGCCAGTCGTTGGAGATGAAAGTCTTGGACGAGAATGCCGAAGGATTGAAGTTGCAGGTTCCTGCCTATCGTGTGGATGTTCAGCGTCCATGTGATGTGGTTGAGGATATTCTGCGCATCTATGGATATAATAATGTGGAGATTCCTACCCAGTTGAAGTCATCGCTGGTTATCAAAGGCGATGAAGACCAGAAGCATAAGTTGGCTAATCTTGTCAGCGAGCAGTTGGTGGGCGAGGGTTTCAATGAGATATTGAACAATTCGCTGACCAAGGGGGCTTACTATGGTGAAAGTGATACGCTCGTTCGTATCATGAATCCATTGTCAACCGATCTGAATGTGATGCGCCAGACATTGCTCTATGGCGGATTGGAAAGCATTGAGCATAATGCCAAGCGTAAGAATGGTAACTGCCGCTTCTTCGAATTCGGTAATGTTTACTTCTTCTCGCCTGAGAAGCAGAACGACGAGAATCCTATTCAAGCCTACAAGGAGGAATATCACCTTGGACTTTGGTTGACGGGTAAGCGTGTGGAAGGCTCGTGGGCTCATGCCAATGAAGACTCCTCTTTTGCGGAACTGAGCGCATACGTTGAGAATATCTTGGCACGTATCGGCGTGCAGCAGGGTATGCTGGTCCGTAAGAAGTCTGACAATGTCCTGTTCTCAGCTGGTCTTACCATTGAGAACCGTGGTGGCAAGAAACTCATTGAGATGGGCGTGCTCTCCAAGAAGGTGCAGAAGGCAGCAGATATCGATACACAGGTATTTTACTGCGAGATGAACTGGACGGCACTGATGAAGGTTATTCGCAATCGTCAGGTACTCTTTACCGAGATTGCCAAGTATCCTGCTGTCAGTCGCGACCTTGCCCTGCTCATCGACCAGAACGTAGAGTTCAGTCAGATTGAGGAGATAGCCCGTCAGACGGAGAAGAAACTGCTGAAGAAGGTTGAACTGTTCGATGTCTATGAAGGCAAGAACCTGCCAGCCGGCAAGAAGAGCTATGCCGTGAACTTCATCCTGCAGGATGCTGAGAAGACCATGGGCGACAAGCAGATTGAAGCCATCATGCAGAAACTCATCAATAACCTCAAGCAGAAACTGGGTGCTGAGCTCCGCTAACTATGAACTGTGAATTATTAATTATGAATTAAATACAATGGGAAGAGCATTTGAATATCGTAAAGCTACCAA
>OCTX014561225.1_pt1 | contig 32706 bp, 27 predicted proteins | sample 1539691 | NCBI WGS metagenome assembly OCTX01 (sample SAMN02144231, study PRJEB22623) | gut metagenome | biome: sheep rumen | host: Ovis aries | place: New Zealand
TGGTCGGAACCGGAGATCTTTGAAAGAGCAGAATGGTTGTATGGACAGGCTAAAAACATATGGGCTATGCAGTAAGGAAGGAGGGCATTTTCGCCCTCCTTTCTGCGATACCGTTCAATTCTGTGTGAACTCAAAAAACTGATATAGGGATTCAATAAGACTATGAATTTCACTCAATAACTAATGAATAGCCCGCTACGATTAATAGCGTTTACAGGGGTTTGGGGACTTCCCCAACAAGCAAAAAAGCTCAGAACGACATCGTCATTTTGAGCTTGCATCAGTAGAGGATATATACTGATGCCCTGCTTGCAAAGTTTAGACGGTATATAGGTGAGTTTGCGAGACGGTAAGTTGTGGGGATTTTGAAATTAGAGTTTATTGTAGAGCATAGAACTTAACGATAAACATTGGGTAATGGGTAGTGTCTCTAGAAGAAAATATGATGTATGATATTTAGATACGAGAGCTTGAGAGACTGCTAAGGAATTACTCTTCATAATCAACCGGCAGGCACAGAAGAAGTAACAAGTATATCGTTTATCTTGATTTTTGCTAAGTGTTTCATATGGATTTTATTCTTTTTCAGATTTTGGTAGCAGAATAGTAGCTATGAGAGTACTAAGAAAATTTAACACTCATGCAATGCCTACTATTTAAACCATATTTTATTTAATCCGGAAGGACTTCTTGCTGCATTTTACGATCTAAATCTCCAAGAGTTTTCATTGCACTACGAATCGTCCTGAGAGGTACTTTTTTCATAGAGATATGATTGGTTTCTTTCGAAAAGACTTTTTGGCTTCTGGCCGATATCGGGCAGGTCCTTTGCTGCATGTGTCTTGGAATTATAAAGGCGACCAACTTTTTAGGTTGCTCGCCCTTTGTTAGCGCAAATATTTATAGTTTTTGTTTGTTATACTCCTTCTTCTATATACGAGAGAGTTTTGCAAAAGTGAATGAGGCTAACACTCGCACAAACAGCGAGGAGACTATTTGAGTCACATATATCTGGAATACTCTGGCAACAACTATATGCCTGTTTCTCGATATCATCCTCTTTCAGTGGAGTAGAAAAGCAATATGCAGATTGACGTCCATATCATTCACTCATGAAGAGCTTATAAACGACCTGGGACAGCGTAGCTTCCTGCTGACTGTACTCAACTCCATTACGTGCAAGCTCGTGTATGTTTTTCGAAATCTTTGCAATTTCGGAATGAAGATTATTCTGTGCATTGTATTCGGGAATAGCGATGTATTTTAAAACGTCCACCCCTCTGTTTGTTGAAACGGCATATCCGTCAATTACTTTGATAATGTTTGGTGAATTTATGATTCCACAAACATAATAGGCCTCCGCCTCATTGTATACATCAAGCATCAAGACCTTTGAATCAACAACGATAATTTTGTCCTTAGCAAACAAGTTTTTATCTGCGTTTGGTACACTATTATAGTAACTACCTACAACTACAGCGGACATGCTACCAGACTGCTCTTTCCAAAGTACTTTGTAAGGAGCATATGTGTAGTCTCCAACATTATCAAGTCGATAAAACGGATTCGTATCTTTATTAAAGAACTTCCCATTCAGTATACGTGTAGTTAGCAATTCGTCGCGATAATAGTCAAGCCATATGTAAGTCTCTGGCGCAGTATTTGCAAGCACCGTTTCAGGAATACCGTATTTATATTGCGCTGTGTGCGGAACAAGCATGAACTCGTTCGACTTTACCATCCACTTGGCAATATTTCTACCACCAAGCATCGGATAAATATAGGTTTCCTCAACAACACCTCTATTAACGCCCTTCGCTATGATGTCTGCTCTACGCTGTCTGGTTATGTCATTTTCAATGCGAAGATATCCTGGCTTTACCCTTCGCGGATGCCTAAGGATATATATACCTTTTGCTCCGGCTGGTTCAATGCCTTTTCTTCCGCGATAAACTCTGGGTTTTGTTCTATCCAGAACCTTATTAGCAAAAGACATGTCTCCGAGATCGAGAGTAAGCCAGGAAGACCGATTATTATGTTGATCGACAGGCTGTGCAAGAAGCTTTTTTGATGTGACAATAGCGGAAACTTGATCCCAGCTGCAATGAGAATCTATCTTTGACTTTCTTCCAATCTGATAGAAAGCGCAGTAATCTTCCATAGGGTAGGTCATCTGAACTCCTTTGCGGAATTTGATAGCAACTGTCGGTATAGTGAAAAGTCTTACGGCAGAGAAATCATGAACACTCTCTACACTGAATTGAACATTTTGATTGTTTCTTATGATTTCAAACTTACGGAAGCCGTCTCCTCCTTTTGTCGATTTTAAAAATGAAGCAGGAAGAAGAAAAACCATCGTTCCGCCATTCTTCAAATACTGATCGATAGCAACATATGTGAAGGCCATTCCAAAATCATCATGCGTAGTCTTTTTATCATATGCATTTTTTTCAAAAATACCATAGCTTTGCCATATAGTAAGAGTTTTATCGCGATAGCTTTTGCTCATAGACTTCCATGCAATCCATGGCGGATTACCGACAACATAATCGAATTTGTTCCCAATCATGATAGGAGCAAAACTGTTGCGCAGAATAATTGGCCAAAAAGAATCTTTACTCCCTCTATGCAAAACATACAGTCTGTCAAAAAGTTTCTTAACGACAGGCTCTGACTGTGGCTTAACAAGATTCTTCTCACCGAAAACAAGTTTCTTGAAGATTTCATAGTCTGTTCTGTCATCGATATGATGACTGAGCAACGTTAAGAACTCGTTACCTTTACTAAAGCTTTCAAACTTTGGCAATTCTAGCTCTCCCACAGATGTCGTGAGAGTGAGCGTTGCATCGTTTTCTTCTGTATACACAACTGGAGACAGAATCGAATCCGCAATAAAAATCGGGATGTTTACGGGGGTCCCAAATTCCTCGTTGCAATTGTCAAAGAATGCAGAAAACATAATGAGGATATAGTTTGCTTTTGCTGCGACAACAGAAATAGGATTAATATCAAATCCGACTATGTTTGTGGTTATTTTGTCAATATCATTTCGTGTCAAAGTTCCATTATGCTTCTCGATAATGCGCTTTATTGCTTGCGTAAGAAATGGTCCAGAACCAGCACAGGGATCGATAAGCGTCTTTTCTTCGTTTCCATCGTATCCGGCGAGATCAAGAGCATGTTCCACGATCCAGTCTGGTGAGAAATACTCTCCCATCAGATGTCTCATTTCTGAAGGGATTAATTCCATATATACTTCTTGGAGAATATCCTGAACATCTTCAGGACGCAAAACAAACGTGCTTAAATCGAAACGGTCAATGACCTTAAGCGTTTGATTAACAATTTCCGTTTCAAATCCACTGTCGGTAAATGTGAACCACTCCATAAAATGAGTTTCAAAAAAGTTACCGACGAGGTTTGTTGTATTTGCGCCTTTTGCCCCATCGAAGAGACGATCTATCTCCGCTTTTTCAAGCTCCTGCTTAATAGTAAAAGACGGATCAACAAGCTGTGAGAGGAATGAATAAATCAGAAGTTTCAGGAATATATTGAAGAATGTCTGCATCGAAAACAGATACATTTTGCTGTCAATATTCACGTTGCTGTCTATTCCATACGCTTCGCGTATTTTTGAAGACACTTCTGTAAAACCGGTAGCAGTTTTATCTTCACCGTATAAAATGCCAAACACCCGATTCCATTCCTCATAAAGTGTTCTCACACGTCCGCTTCCTCTAAGGTCATGAAGGTTGAAATCTACTTCTTTGTATGCACGTATAATCGACTCCCTCACAAAAGAGCTTTTCGTGTTTATAACTGATAGTAAATTTTGTTTGTTGAGTGCCATTCGATCTTGCTGTTTTAGCAAAAGTACAAGACGTTTAAGGCCGGACGAGAAATCTTTCACTTCAAAGAAGAAATCCATGTTTAAAGGGTTCGGGATAGAAACAGACACCTTGTTGGTATTTATTTCCTTTTTCTGAGGTGAAGAAATAAAGCGAGCAAAAATAAAAGTCTTACCATCAAATCCTACACCGATTCCTGATGTGAGTTTTTTAATAATGATCTCATTGCTATCTGAAGCAGTGATTGAGGCATTACTAATAAGGTAATCGTAAAGGCCATGATCTTTGTCGTCACGACCATACAGGGCTTCTTTTTGGCCTTTTAATGTATCAAAATAGGCTTCTTTCTTGAATTCAAACGAAATATTCTGAAAGGTTGCATCTGTTCTTCCGCCAGACAGCAATACAGCCTCACTACGATATTGGCCGGCCATCGACGGGTTAACTTCATTCAAGATGGGCTTGACAATATCAGAATGAAAATGAAGTTTTATATCGTCTTCATTGTGAAATATATTTTGCCGAAAATCTGATTCAAGCTTCCTAAGATCCATATAAACACCTCCATGATACAAAGAATAGCATAACTATATCACAAAAAAATATATTGGTCAAAGAATTATTTCAGGATTTTTCTGCGTTTTTCTCCGTTTTTTACACATTGGTCAATTGGTCATATTTGTTTTTTTATTGAGATACTTACAGAATATGATGATAAAAAGGTGGTTGCTTATATAATTACAAGAAGAACTTTGACGGACAGACAGAAAAATCTGCTCAGATGTATTGTCAAATATCAGAAGGCGCATGGATTCTCACCCAGTGTCAGGGACCTGTGTGAGATGACAGGGGTGAGATCAACGTCTACAGTGCATGCGCAGTTGAAGGCGCTGGAAGAAAATGGGTATATAGAGAGGATGAGGGAGTGCCCGAGGGCGTTGGCAGTATTTAAATAAACTAGAGAGTATTGACGGGCGTTCTCGTGAGAAACGCCCGTTATTTACTGGGAACCAAAAGATATCGCTGTAGTCAGGAAAATATAACGATATCCTGGTGCTGGGAGGAGAGATAAGCATGTGAAATTACATTCCCGTATGTCTTGTGGCAGAAATAGTAAATGATTACGGTTATAATAGAAAAATCAAAAAAATATTAAAATAATAAGCATTATAAGAAAAAATGCGGCAATAGGAATTTATAATTAAAAGGCGTGTGAGAATTCATTTTTCATGCGTCTTCTTTTAATGGGGAAATCCGGACAATGTCGGACTGAAGATACTGGGCTGAAATTCACTCTGAGTCTGGTGTTATCAAGAAATCGTGAATCTGGTACTGGTACTGTATAAACGCAAGCGTCAAACTACCTGTGTCTTTTGATCGCATAGACCTTCATTTATAATAGATACTTATATTAATTCTGCCTGAGACACATGGTTGAATCAGGTTTTAATCCATTTCTGTGGATAACCTGCATTTTGCGCTGCCGAGCGGACAATGGTACGTTTGCCAACGGACACACGGCGTAATGAACGGACAAAACGTAAACTGCTTTGCTTGCGATGGTATCAGAACCGTCTGAGATGTCAAGAACAAGCGATGTGCGGGGCATTCTTGACATCTCAGACGGTTCTGATAAGGGTCAGTCAAGAGCAGTTAAGTTGGCGTCCGCTGGCTTCGCTCCGCGTCCGTTCGAGGACGCAGTATGCAGATAACCGGCTGAAGAATTAACAATTATAGAAGGGGGGATCATTAAATATAAGACACACTAAGTTTTACGCTTACGAAAAATGCTGCATAAGGGATTGAAGCTAAATGGTTAAAGGAAACACCTGCGTGGATAGGAATCATCCTATTTACGCAGGTGTTTCACAAAAAGACGAAGAACATCTTCGCACTATTCAAGTATAGCTCATCTCAAAAATGAATTGCAGTGTTCTAATGAATTAAAATTATGTCCTCTGCGGTTCAATGCGTCTACTTTTAAAGCCACCAGGTTGATGTCTGATTCCATGGCGGAAGCTACAAATTCTGCGCTGTTCCCCTGATAGATATATTCCAGGATTTCGTCATCCGGGAGAGAGATCTCAGCAGCGAACAGATTGGCCTCATATTCCATTCGATTGACCGCCATATCTGTAAAAAGACTGAATTCCTGAAATACCTGTGCTTCTTTCCTGTGAAGAGCATGGTGACCAATCTCGTGCAGGAGGACGATCTTCCGCATGACCGGGTCCAGATCCGCCTTTATAAAAATAAAGGCATTCCTCTTAATGACTTTATAGACACCTTTCAATGTCGCAAAATTCGTTTCTACTATTCTTATCCCAAGTAAGTGAGCAAGGCTCTCCGGGTCTGCTGTGCCATATTTGCGGACATATCTCTTCGCAATTTGTGTGATCTTCTCATCATCCATGACAGGCATATGTCTGCACCTCCCCTCCGGTTTGTACTGCCTGGTCCTTACGGGGTCATTATCTCACAAACATACGTTCTATACAACATCTAATTTCAGATCAGACATTTTTTTGACCAGTGTTCTGGTACTTCTTTGGCGTGAACTTCTTGTTCGCCTCTTTTGCTTCAACATATGCTTTCTGTACAGCATACATGAGTGCGTCCAGGTCCTCATCAGCCATTTCTCCGCCTGCAAACAGGCCAGTTAGTTCCTCGATGAGTTCCTGTGCATCCTTTTTTCCACGTGAACCGTACTGTTCAGCAGCAGACGCTACAAATGCTTCTGTCTCTGTCAGGAGGTAATTCTGCTCTACTCCGAAGAGGGAAGACATTTTTGCGTAGATCGATCTTTGTTTGGGATAACTCTGCCCCTTTTCATAGCTTTGTACCGTGCGTGTGGATACGCCAAGCTCACGTGCAAGTTCTGCCTGTGACATATGTGCTCCCTTGCGGAGCGTTTTTACTTTTTCCCCAAAATTCATGATGGCCTCCTTAAATTCCGGCAGGTAAGAAACTTTCTTAATATATGCAAACAAACACGAAGGATATCTTAATAATTTATTATTCTTCGTCTTGACACATGAAGAGTATCTGCATATAATGCAAGTGAAATGAAGAATAAATTCATAAATATATTAAGATAAACTTCATTAAATGTCAAGCGATAAACAAAAGATAAAACTGATGTTTATAGAGTGCCAAGGAGATGAATCTAAATGGACCGGGTAATACTTCATGCAGATGCCAACTGCTTTTATGCCTCTGTCGAGATGCTGCATCATCCTGAGTATGACGGCCGGCCCCTTGCAGTGGGTGGAGATGCCGAGAAGCGGCATGGGATCATATTGACAGCCAATTACATAGCGAAAAGACGGGGCGTCAAGACCGGATCTGCTCTTTGGGAGGCCAGGGAGGCCTGCCCTGGCCTCATTATCGTCCCGCCGAATTACGACCAGTATCTGCGGTTCTCCCGGTACATGCGGGAGATCTATTCCCACTATTCAGACAAGGTGGAGTCTTTCGGTCTCGACGAGTGCTGGATCGACGTGACGGACAGCGTGGGAATCAGGGGTGACGGACTTTCCATCGCCAATGAGATCAATCGAAAGGTAAAGAGTGAGCTCGGCATCACGGTCAGCGTCGGGGTGAGCTGGAACAAGATATTCGCCAAATTTGGATCCGATTATAAGAAGCCGGACGCTGTGACTGACGTGAACAGGGATAACTACAGGCTGATTGTCTGGAGAAGACCTGCTGAGGACCTCCTCTATGTCGGGAGGGCAACGAAGCGGAAGCTTGCAAATGTCGGCATCCACACAATAGGGCAGATCGCAGAGGCGGATCCTGCATATCTGCAGAGCATGCTCGGGAAACACGGGCTTATGCTGTCTGTATTTGCAAATGGCGATGACCGCACTCCGGTCGCAAAGGAGAACACGGATGCACCAATCAAGAGCATCGGGAACGGGATGACCATGCCGCGTGATCTTGTGAATGACATGGAAGTCAAGATGGCCGTGTATATGCTCTCTGAATCCGTGGCGACGAGGCTACGCCAGAATCATTTTGCCGGGGATGTGGTTGAGATCTTCGTCAGGGACAAGGATCTTTGTGGTTTTACCCGGCAGCACAAAATTCCGACACCGACTAACATTTCAGATGAGATTGCTAAACATGCAATGCAGCTCTTCCTGGCCAACTACCGCTGGCATAAACCCATTCGAGGGGTTGGTGTGAGGGTCGCCAGCCTGCACGGAGAGCAGTATCCCTACCAGCTCGACCTTTTCAACAGTGAGGAAAAGCGGGAAAAGCAGCTTGCGGCAGATAAGGCGGTGGATGAGATCCGGAAGCGGTTTGGAACGCAGGCGGTCCAGAGGGGGCTTATGTACTTTGGCCCGGAGATTACCCCGAGGAAGAGACAGGAGCAGACGATTCATCCGCACTCATACCTTGAGCGGGGGAACAGGACCTTTGGATGACAGCATTTATGAAGTTGATTATTGTGGTTCTCAAAAATCCATTTTAAATGGATTTTTAGAAGGGGTGAAAAGCTGACATGAAAGATATGGACAATGAAGGAAATAAGGGAACCTATAAGCTGTACGTTGAAGCAGGTGTCATCTATACGCCGGAAGGCACGATGATTCCAAAGTATATCCGGCTTTCATCGGCAGGAGAGAAGTACGTGATAGACCGCATTTACAGGTGGCAGCGGGCCTCAAGCCGCAGGGCAGGCGGTTGCGGGATCTGTTATTTCGTGCGGATCAGGGGACAGGATGCTAGGCTCTTCTACGAGGATTCGCCGGATGTCTGCCGCTGGTTCGTGGAGAGCAGGGAACCGGTACGGGTAAATGAGGAAGCGTTCTGATATGGATGGTGGATATTACGTCCTCCACCGTGGATTATTACAGGGCAGGGCAGAAACTCGGGAGGGAAAGAAGATGCTTTATTATAAAAACGATATCATGAAAAAAAGGGTCTCCGGGCTGGAGGCACGACACAGGAGGCTGTATAGGTTCGTATCGGAGTATTACCGCAGGTGGAACAAACCGCCTCTGGTCGAGCATATGGTCATTGAGATGAGTGCTTCGTCAGAGGATGAAATCTTCCAGATGCTTGATGACCTGACGTGTGCAGGGTGCCTGGCTCTGCGCGAGGACAGGGCCATCCAGCCGATGCTGAGTCCCGAAGATGCCGCGATCTGGTGCGGGGATGATGAGCAGAGCGTAAATGAAAAGATGTGCATCATCCAGCGAGTGGTCTCGGTTGCTCATTACAATGGGATTGTACCGGAGTTCAATGAGTTCATTGAACCCTATCGGAGCTCTGCGCTCTATCTGCTGATCCGGGAACAGGCGGAACCATATTTCAATAAGTGCATCAGCACTGTGGAGAATGATCGTGTCGTTGCTGAGCCGTAGGAATGTCCGGTTCCGGCAGGAGCATAAGGAATATTTGCAGAAAGGAAAAATAACGCAGGCTTTTTCATGAGGCAGTATTTGTCAAACAGCCCCGCACAGGTGTCCCTGTACTCAGTGTGAACCATCCCACTTTCCGCTGAGCTATCCCGAAGCAGGAACCTATCCTGATATCTTATAGAAATGAAACCGTACCGATATCTTTCCCTGACACAGGTGTGGCAGGGGCTGCAAATGGAAAAGTTCTGCGCAAAGGAGGCGTCAATTTGGACAGGGAGAAGAAGAATCTTCTGGAGTCATGCAGGTATTATGACCTGAACAACAGGAAGCTTGCCAAAAGAATGCAGACGATTCTGAAATACAGGAATCTGTGGGGGGCTCATAAGGGGATATATGAGAGAGAGTTGCGGTCACTGGGACAGAAAAAGATGGCTGTCAAGTTAAGGGATGCCTTATACAGCCTGGCAGATCTCGATATTGAGAAAAGCAAGGAAAGGGAATTGAAGAAGAATATCATCCTGCTCAGCGGGTCAGGCCTGCTGGACAGCATTATTGAGGATTCGATCTGTGTAGCGGTCAGCCAGTATCCATACGCCGGAGAGAAATTTTACCGGCCAATCCTGACTTCGAAGTATGACGGATATAAGGATGAATCGTGGATTACGATCCAGCAGTTGGTAAGCCTTTCCGAGTCTCATACTTACGAACGGCATAACGAAGCACTCCTGGCGACAGGGCTTGCCTTATGCAAGGCTGTGCTCTCGTACTATGCGCAGCTGCTCATGACAGAAGAAGGAGGCGGGGAGCATGAAGAAACACAAGGTGAAGAAAGTGAAGGGAATCAAAGTCGTTACGGAAATTGAGGGAAAGAAGGACCGGGAGAAGATGCCGAGGCCGGTGACGTTTGACATGGATACAAAATACGACCGGCACCGGGAGAAGCAGAAGCTCAGGAAGGAACTCGAAGAGTATTGACTCGTTTTATGAGGAATATGATCCTGTGGAGCAAGTGTATTTTTAAACAGAAGGAGGGCGGTTATGTCAGTTTGGAATCCATGGCATGGATGCACAAGGCTCAGCAGCGGATGTGCCGGATGCGTCGTTTTTCAGGTAGATGCGGCACATGGACGGAATACAGCCCTGGTGCGGAGAACGAAAGCATTTGACCTGCCGCTGAAGAAGAACCGGAATAAAGAATACAGGCTCAGCCCGGAGGACGGGCTTGTGGAGACCTGCTGTACATCGGATTTTTTCCATCCGGATGCGGATGCCTGGCGGCCGGAGGCATGGAAGATAATAAGCGCAAGGCAGGACTTGGACTTCTTTATTATTACAAAAAGGCCGGAGCGGTTTTATGTCGGCCTGCCCGATGATTGGGAGGACGGTTATGAAAATGTCATAATCGGATGCAGCTGTGAGACCCAGTATACGTTAGACCGGCGGATCCCGCTCTTTCTCAAGCTGCCGGTGCGACATAAAAGGCTCGTCCTTGAGCCGCTTCTGCAGCCGGTCAATATCGAGAGATACCTTGAGAAATATGAAAATGCAATCGAGGAGGTCTCCTGCGGCGGCGAAATTGGCGAAGGGGCAAGAGAACTAGACTATGCATGGGTCATAGAGCTGAACATCCAGTGCGTGAAATATGGGGTGCCGTTCCGTTTCAGTAGGACGGGAACGCACTTCAGACGGGGTGGGAAGCTGTATACGATAGCAAAAGAGAAGCAGATGCTGCAGGCAGAGATAGCGAAGATTGATTTTAAGCCCGGACAGCAGATGATGAAAACGTCAGCGCAGTAATTGGACTTAATGGCTTGAAGAACAGGCCGTTTTATTGATTATGTTTAAGAATATATGAGAGGAGAGTCACTATGGTATATACAGATCAGAACGTAATTCAGTTTGGAAAGGGAGATGTCAGAATTTGGATGGGAATGGATGGAACCATATCTGAACCGCAGGCCATGATAATATTCCAGAACCAGGAGCCGAGCCCCATCAGCAGAATCGAGGAGGACGCTGACCTGAGCAGGGTAAGCCCGGGAACGTTTGATCCTGATAAGGATATGGCCATGCTGTTCTTAAATCCGGAGAGTATAGACAGCGTGATTTCTGTGCTGAAGGCGGCCAAGAGGGCTACATTCGGTGAGGACAATCTGGTCAGTACATATCTTGGAGAAGAGGACAGAATCGATAATCGGGAAATGGAATAGTAGAAGAGGTATAAACAGGAAACATGAATGACTTCAGTGTAGGAGTATACCTACATCGTAAGGATTGCGAGAATTCCTGAACCAATAAATATATTTTATTTCATTTACAAATAAGGTGGCCAGGTATCAATAAGTATATAGTAACCCATGATGAGGCGCGAAAACTCAGCTGAAAAACATTGACGTTCAGATGCCTATAACGAAGGGATAGGCTGAGAAATTATAAAAAAAAGAACAAATGTTATTACAAAAAGACCAATTTTCGCTGAAATTCTTCATCTTCGCGATGAAATGTAGTATTATCCCGCCAGAGGGGGTGATACTAAATGGCTATACCAAAATTCAAGCTAAAGGCAGCCAGGGTCAATAAAGAAATGACACAGGGAGATGTTGCAAAGGCACTCGGTAGAAACAAGCAGACCATTGTCAATTGGGAGAATGGAGTAACAGAAATCAAGGTGAGCGACCTTCTACAGCTTTCCGAATTATACGGGATACCAATTGAGTTTCTGGAAGTGCCGGAAAAGAAAAAGTGAATTGTGAGGCAATGAAAAGCACCAGTCAGGAATGACTGGTGCTTTATTTTGCTTGATTCTGAAGGAAAATCACGTCGTTACACAAGGAAATAGGTTCGAGATAGATAGGGAACTAGCTGTTTAAGATAGCACGTGTCATACTCTTGCCCCCGCCGCTTCAAGTAATTCCTTGTCCTTTTCATCAATAATTGCAAGCTCGAAATTTGCCCTGACTAGGTTGAGATGAGTGATTATTACATACTTGCTCTCTTCCGTATATTCCTGCATATCCCAGACCCGCACCGTACTGTCACCTGCGCCGCTGGCAAGCCGCCTGCCGTCCGGGCTGAACGCTACACTGTTGACCCCGCCATCATGGCCTTCCAGCACGCGGCAATCACCGCTCTCCAGATCCCAGACCCGCACCGTACTGTCATCTCCGCCGCCTGCAAGCTGTCTGCCGTCCGGGCTAAATGCTACGCTGTTGACCCCGCCATCATGGCCTTCCAGCACGCGGTAATCACCGCTCTCCAAGTCCCAGACCTGCAACGCCTTGTCCTTTGAGCCGCTGACAAGCTGCCTGCCGTCCGGGCTGAACGCTACGCTACAAACCCCGTTGGTATTGCCTTCCAGCACACGGCTCTCCCCGCTCTCAAGGTCCCAGATCCGCACAGTCCTGTCATCTGCGCCGCTGGCTATCTGCCTGCCGTCCGGGCTGAACGCTACGCTCCTGACCCAGCCGGTATGTCCTTCCAGCACGCGGCTCTCCCCGCTCTCAAGGTCCCAGACCCGCACAGTCCTGTCATCTGCGCCGCTGGCGAGCTGCCTGCCGTCCGGGCTGAACGCTACACTGTTGACCCAGTTGGTATGGCCTTCCAGCACATAGCAATCACCGCTCTCAAGGTCCCAGATCCGCACCGTACTGTCATATGAACCGCTGGCGAGCTGTCTGCCGTCCGGGCTGAACGCTACGCTCCTGACCCCGTCGGTATGGCCTTCCAACACGCGGCAATCACCGCTCTCAAGGTCCCAGATCCGCACCGTACTGTCAGATGCGCCACTGGCGAGCTGCCTGCCGTCCGGGCTGAACGCTACGCTCTCGACCCAGTTAGTATCGCCTTCCAGCACGCGGCAATCACTGCTCTCCAAGTCCCAGACCCGTACCGAGCAGTCACCTGCGCCGCTGGCAAGCTGTCTGCCGTCCGGGCTGAACGCTACGCTGCAAACCCCGTCGGTATGGCCTTCCAGCACGCGGCTATCACCGCTCTCAAGGTCCCAGACACGCACCGTACTGTCAGATGCGCCACTGGCGAGCTGCCTGCCGTCCAGGCTAAACGCTACACTGTTGACCCAGTTGGTATGGCCTTCCAGCACGAGACTATCACCGCTCTCAAGGTCCCAGACACGCACCGTCCAGTTACCTGCGCCGATAGCGAGTTGTCTGCCGTCCGGGCTGAACGCTACACTGTTGACCCAGTTGGTATGGCCTTCCAGCTTGCGGCTCTTACCACTCTCCAGGTTCCAGACCCGCACAGTCCAGTCAGCTGCGCTGCTGGCAAGCTGTCTGCCGTCCGGGCTGAACGCTACGCTGCAAACCCCGTCGGTATGGCCTTCCAGCACGCGGCAATCACCGCTCTCAAGGTCCCAGATCCGCACCGTACTATCATCTCCGCCGCTGGCAAGCTGTCTGCCGTCCGGACTGAACGCTACACTGTAAACCTCGTCGGTATGACCTTCCAGCACGCGGCTATCATTACTCTCAAGGTCCCAGACCCGCACCGTCCTGTCATCTGCGCCGCTGGCTATCTGCCTGCCGTCCGTGCTGAACGCTACGCTCCTGATCCAGCCGGTATGTCCTTCCAGCACGCGGCTCTCCCCGCTCTCAAGGTCCCAGACCCGCACCGTACTGTCAGACGCGCCGCTGGCTATCTGCCTGCCGTCCGGGCTGAACGCTACGCTCCTGACCCCGTCGGTATGGCCGTTTGGCAAAAGACAGTCCATTGATAATTTTGTATACCTGCATTTTTTCCCTTCTGTCGGAATGGGACATATGTCAAGCCTTCTCGATAATAGCTGGTGCAGGTTTGTCTTTGACAGATCGATCCCGCTGAAATCCAGTTCCCGGTAATCATAGTCCCTCTGGCGACCGATGAGGTCAAGGAGGATAAAGGTAATCCGTCCGTCCTCAGGCTCCTCTTTTCGGTGATGGTCCCAGATAGCTGCAAGTTCCCGGCCAGATAAATGTTCCGCCATGTAATCCTTCACATAGTAATCCGCCTGATTGAGCAGGGCCCTTTTCTCTTTTGCACCATATGTTCTTGAGAGGCATGAACAAATGAAGAACGCGGCAAGGGCATCGCGGAAGTTCTGGTGCATCAAAGAACAGGAATAGTCTATATCATCGTCGTTATCAGGTCCTTTTATACATATTTCCTGTTCCTGAAAGAGTGCAATATTTTCAATAAGGACTCTCGCATACTCCTCCATGTTCTCTTTCTGGAACAGGTCTTCCTTATGGTATGGGTCGTATTTTCGGCAGAGTTTAAGAAACTGCCTAGTCAGCATGTCCTGATGGGCACTATAGAAGATCAGAACTTCATGAATGAGTTCATGGAATTCTTCTCTCTTTATATAGAACTTTTTCCGATGGCTCATCTGACAGCAGATATACGGCGCTACCGCAAAAATCGCCGTGGCATACCGCATCATGGAATGAGATGTATCGTCCCTTTCGGTGCAGCGGTAGAGTTCCATCTGCAGATAGTCCCATATGATGTGGGCGGCATTGTCCGGTTCCTTCCACTCCAGGACCGGGGATGAAGGAGAACGTTCCGCAGCCTCCCTGACTTTTTCGATCTGTGTATACATGGTCAGCATCAGGGGTACATTGATGACTTTCCCGACCCTATCATTCTCCCCGGGAAGCTGCTCCTCCTTTATTCCCGCAGACATCAGGAAAGACCTCACCGTATCATGAGGCAGGGGCTGGAGCCTGTATTTCGAAAAGCTATTCTCCAGGGAAAACCCCAGCCTTGAGGTAGTGATGATCTGGATCCCTGGCCTTTCCATCCATTCGCGGATATATTTGCCCGCATCCTTCTTATATTCGTCAGGGATCTCGTTGAACCCGTCCAGAAGGAGGAGCAGCCGGGGATGACCCTCGGTATTGAGGTTCGCCAGTTCTGTACAGCGTTCATAATTGTCAGATCCGATCTTTTCCCTTATATAACGGTTCAGGTCTCCTTTGTACGCATCCAGCCTCTGGAGCGGGACATAGATCACGGGGATCCCGAGTTTCCTGAACCAGTCCTCCTCCGGCAGCGTCAGCATGGCGACAGTCTTACCGATGCCGCCCTCACCGACAAGCAGGATGTGCCTGCGGTCTTCGCGTTTCCAGCTGTCGGAAATCATGTCCCGTATTGCCCTCGCGTCTTCTTTTTCCTCTGTAGCATATCGCCTATCGCTTAAGATCTCCGGCAACCCCTTTGGGAACAGCAACGGGTCTGGATTCATCATCCTGATGCTCGGATGATTCTTCCGGTCATTTTCAAATATATTGAACAGCCGGTCATACAGCCTGTTCTCCTCTATCTGTAAAAGATCTGCAGGACTATACTGGTAATTCTCCGGAAAATATCGAAAGAGTTTAATATTCCTTGGGATTAGGTCGTGATTTTGTTCATCACGGAAAAAGTCATTAATGGATATCCCGTCTACTATGCAGGATTCTCCTTCCATATATTCCTTGAACAGCTCCAGTATTTTCTCTTTCTGCCGAGGGAGCAATTCAAGAGAGGTAAAAACATAGTACTGCTCTAGTCTTGGATCCAGCTTGTCGATCTTTGGCTTTTCTTCCCTTTTTAGAACACTATACAGACTGTCAAATGAGCCCTGCTGATATTTCTTGCACTGCACGATAATATGTTTTTCTCTGATATCGTCACAGAGATCAATACCGCCGTCTTTCCCTTGCCCATACCTGAACAGCCTGCAGCCAAGAAGTCTTTCCATGACATCTCTTGCAAGTGCTTCGAACTCGGTGGGATCAAGATTCCTGTAATTAAAGTATGCCATCTTCATCTTCCTTTGAGGTGGGATTTATACTCATTTCATTATAATATGTTTCGTTTCGTTGTGCTATAGACACATGAAACGAACGTATAGGTGGGTTAACGGGGTGGCACTCCTGTAAATGATTATCAATGAAAACATCACAGTTTTTTCAGTGTCCTCGAAAAATATAGGTTTCAGACAGAGTGCGAAATAGTCATTTCATCATCCATTGTATTCGTAATACAGAAAAAAGTTGTCCAAAATTTATTAATCAAGTTACATTTCTTCTAATCATATCTGACAACTTAACAATCCCATATACAATTTCGGAGTAACAGCGGAACAATTCAGAGCAACGGCGGAGTTTGGCAGAGCTTTTTTCGTCTACAATATTCCCGTAACAACGATCCGGTCGTCAACCGGATATCGGAACTGTTTTGATATGACGGATTATTACGGTTCCGGAAAAAATTCAACACCGGCCCTGGTGCGCAACAGAGCAAGGATGCTGACCATAGTGTTTTCCAAGGATTCAAGGAAAGAACTATGGATCGGGACCCTTTCCCTGCTGCGCATTTTCTTTGTGAAGGGATTGTAAGGCGATTTCTTTTGCACGCCTCAGTCACCTTCTGTTCTGCAGCTGCCAGATAGTCCCCGGCATCCTTACCCCTATGCGGAAGGGCAGAAAGGAATGTATGGGACGGAGGAGATTTTTTATTAGGAAGAACCCCGGGAAGCAGGAGGCAGTCAAGGAATGGATCGAACTGGAAGGAGCTGAATTCTACAGGTTTCTCCGGACAGACGAGGCAAAAGGACGGTATTTCATCAGACTCGGTAATGACGGCGACAGCGAGTGTGACGAGATCTATATGGAAGTGCCGAAGAATAAGTACAGGGCATGGAAGGCAGACGAAAACAGAAAAATGTACCGCCGGAAAAGGAACCCGTGCAGGCAGAAAGTGGTCTCATTAAGCGCGTCCATCAGCAGCGGTGACGATGAAGACCTGACTGTCGAGGACCTGATCGGAACGGATGATTCAGTGACAAGTGATCCCGCAATCAGGCAGATGCAGACAGCAAGCCTTATCCGCCACATTGCAGAACTTACCCCGGGAGAGAAGGAGCTTCTTAGGATGCGCTACTGGAACTGTATGAAGCAGGAGGAAATCGCTGAAGAGCTCGGCACATCCCAACAGAATATCCAGCAGCGGCTTAACAGGCTGGAAAGGAAACTCGCCCGGCGTATGGGAGAAAAGGTTTAAGATTTTAAAATTTGTGAGTTGTAAAATCCCGAAAAATTCAGCAATGCAGTAGTAGAGGGACTAATCGCCCTGCCCGATAAAAAGGGCAGATCAGGATACGGATGCGGACAGCATTCTCCAATCAAGGATGATGAAGAACAGTCCCCCGCCGGGACATTGAAAACTGAATATACATTTACCGGAGACATTCCTTCTTTTTCCGAAAAGGATCAGCGCGGAGCTTCCTGGGCACGCGGTGACGGTGCAGAGGCACCCGAGCGATAAGGGCGAAACGGAAACGCGGGGCGGAACCCCGCATATGGCGATGATGCGGAGAAGGGACGATGATACTTCCGCCGAAGGGCGGCTCGGCGAGAACCGCGGAGGGGTAACGGCCCATGGAGCAGGAATCCACCTGCCGTCCGGTAATTTCCCAAAAAGGTGCACAGGGTGCGCCGATTTCCAGGGGCGTCGTGGACAAATATGGAAAGATCATAGTTTAAATGTTTCAGGCTGCCGGGGCAGAAGCTTCCGGCAGTCTGTCAGAACATAGCATATGGCAGATGAAAAGTGCTGCTCCTGTCCGGGGATGCATCCCGGTGGGGATGGACGGGATGAGGGGCGGAGCTATTTGCAGAATATAAACACATAGAACAGATGGAATCAAATACAGAAGGAGCCGCACAGGGCGGCACCTTTGTATAAGAAACCCAGCGGTATGAAGACTGCTGTTAAGGGGATAAGGGCAGTCTGTCATTGCAACCACCCAGCGGTATGAAGACCGCTGTCAAGAGGAGGGACATTATGATCGTAAAAATACGGATGAAGCCAAATGAAGGGATGCGTCCCGGATGGATTTACAAAAGGGGAGATGTCTACTGGGTGAACCTGAATCCATTTTTCGGATCGGAACAGGGCGGGACACGGCCGGTGCTTGTGCTACAGAACGATGCGGGGAATTATTACAGCCCCACGCTCATCGTTGCGCCGATGTCATCCCATGCGGACAAGAGAACGGATCTGCCGACCCATGTGGTATTTGACCATGTGCGGGGACTGGAAGGACCGTCGCTCATCATGCTGGAGCAGCTCAAGACGATAGACAAAAAACGTGTGGTGCGGTACGCCGGCAAGCTCACGAAGGAGCAGATGGAGGAAGTCGAGACTGCGCTCACGGGGGCGCTCGGCATCTATATTTCTGAAACAGTGGAGGCACCGTGATGGAGGAGATGCGAAAGGGAAAACGAAAGAATGAACGGTTCCGGAAAAAGCTTGAGAGGTACGGGATCGACGGAACATATGAATACCATGAGGATGCCTGGGGTGCGTATTTTACGAAGCACATCCTGCACGGCGGACCTACTGTCGCAATCCTGCCGGAGACTTCCGATGTCATGCCGCCATCTGTACGGATCGACCCGGGACTGGAGTCAGGGCTGAACGTGATCCGGAGAGTGCCGTACCGGAAAGCGGCAGAGGTCGTGGGGATCCTGGAGCAGCTCTTCGGGAAGCCTTTATGACAGGGACCGCAGCAGTGCAGCTCATAGAAGGAAAATACTTGAAAGACCGTTTAAAGCCATCATGAAAACAAAAGGGTATCTATTGTGTTATGCAGAACAGGGGGTAAGTAAATGTTTGAAGAGAAGATAACGGTATTGAACAGCAGTGCGGGTGCAGTCATGGATGATCTTGACTCCGGGAAAAGGACGTACACTGTATCGGAGATACAGGACATCCTAGACATCGGAAGGGCAACGGCATACAGGCTGATCAAAAGGAACTGCTTTAAGACGGTAAAGATCGGCGGGCATATCCGGATCTCAAGGAAAAGCTTCGACAGCTGGCTGGACGGGCAGGAATGATATTTCTGAATTTGTCAAGCTTGTCGCGGGAGCGGCGGCAAACTGTCAAAAGGCGGAAGTAGGACGTACAATGTCATCAGCATGAATTCCCGGCCGGAAAAGGTGCAAAATCGAAGAAAGGATGCAGATGACATGAAGAAAAAGAGCATGTCCGTCATGGAGATGGGCAGACTGATCGGTCTTAAGAAAACAACGTCCTACTGGCTCGTGAACAAGGGGCTCTTTGAGGTCAGGACCGTAGCAGGGAAACAGAGGGTCATGACGGACAGTTTTTACGAATGGCTCGAAGGGCAGTCCCATTACAGGATCATTACGGACGGGGACATGGCACAGGATGAAAGGGTGGAGAACGATGGCATCGATAGTTAAGAGAAAGAAGAAATATTCCGTCGTGTATTCCTACACGGATGAAAAAGGGGTGGAACATAAAAAGTGGGAGACATTTGATTCAAATGCCGAGGCAAAGCGCAGGAAGGCGGAGATCGAATCCGCAAAGCATAACGGGACTTTTTCCGCACCTTCTGCAAAGACCGTCCGCGAACTTCTTGCGGATTATATGTCGATCTACGGGGTGAATACCTGGGCGATGTCCACATACGAATCAAGAAAAGGCCTTACGAGCAATTACATCAATCCGATCATCGGAGACGTGAAGCTTGCAGACCTGAACCCGCATATGATGGACAAGTATTACAGGGAGCTCCTCAAGGTAAGGTCCGTGACCAACCGGAATGTGCGGCCGAAGAATGAATACCTGACGCCGCATACTGTGCGGGAGATCCACAAGCTGCTCCGGAATGCGTTCAACCAGGCTGTGCGCTGGGAGCTCATGACGAAGAATCCGGTCGAGCACGCATCCCTGCCGAAGGAAGACCATATCCCGAGGGACATCTGGACGGCGGAGACGCTGTTCAAGGCGATCGATGTCTGTGAGGATGGCATCCTCTCGCTTGCCCTGAACCTGGCTTTCTCCTGCTCCCTCCGCATGGGGGAGATGCTCGGACTTACGTGGGACTGCGTGAACATTGAGCCGGAGTCCATTCAGCATAACAATGCCTACATATATGTCAATAAGGAGCTGCAGAGGGTTAACCGGGAGGCATTTGAAAAGCTTGACGGGAAAGGAGCAATGTTCTGCTTCCCGTCTGTAATGCCGAGCACGAGCACGCGCCTTGTCCTGAAGGAGCCGAAGACAAAGACCAGTGTCAGGAAGGTTTTCCTGCCGAAGACAGTGGCAGAGATGCTCGTGGAGAGAAAGAAGGATATTGACGAGTATAAGGAACTTTTCGGGGAGGAATTTGACGATTACGACCTTGTATTCTGCTCGGTGAACGGGCATCCGATCGAGGGACAGGTCATTAACCGGATGTTCAACAAGCTGATCCGGGACAACGGCCTTCCCAAGGTGGTTTTCCACTCCATCAGGCATACGAGCATTACATATAAGCTCAAGCTGAACGGCGGCGACATGAAGTCAGTGCAGGGCGATTCAGGCCATGCGCAGATGAAGATGGTGGCGGATGTGTATTCGCACATCATTGATGATGACAGAGTGAGGAATGCGCAGAGGATTGAGGAGGCGTTCTATGCGAAGGATGGAAAGCGGGATGCTGTGCCGGATGGGAAGAAAGCCGTAAACACCGTGGAGAGCGGATCGCAGGAATCGGATATGGAGACGCTGATGAGGCTACTGCAGAAGCCGGAGATGGCACAGATGTTGAAGGCGTTGGCGGCAGGGTTGGTGTGAAAAAAGGTATTCTTATAGTAAAACTGAAAACTCTACACGCATACAGATTGTTGTACTGTGTATAAATAAGTTCTTAAAAGAGTACCAAATGGAATAAAATGTAAATAATAGTGATAGTAATGAAATGTCAAGTGGGAATTGAAAAGATATTAAAGATTTGTTATACTAAAGCAAACACTTGACAACGAGGATTTCAAGTGTACAATAAATAACTCCTGTCAGATGCCGATAGGTCTTTATACATAAATGCTAAAAGGAGGAGTGATTAATGGTAGACGTATTAGATGCTGCACGTTACGTAGTATCATTGTCCTATGGGAAACGAAAATATTCCTTAACTCCACTGAAATTGCAGAAGATTTTGTATTTGGCACAAGGATGGAGCTATGTATGGGATAATGAGGCTGCTTTTAATGATGGATTTAGTGCTTGGCCATATGGTCCTGTTAATGAAAGAGTCTATGAAGCGTTTAAAAAGTATGGACGATCAGAAATACCAGTTGAAGAAGGTCTCAACCACTTAAAAGATCAAGCTGTCGCTGAAACATTAGATTCTGTTTGGACGGAGTATGGTAAGAGGTCAGCATACGATTTGGTAGAATTAACACATAAACAAACACCTTGGAAAACAGCCTATTATAGTGGAACTAAAATTTCAAACGATAGTATAAAGGAGTATTTTCAGTCAACTTTCTAGTTGGCTGAATTTTATATTTGGGGGAACCATGGATTTTATTTTAAAAGGGTTAGAAATTGAGAATTTCAAATCATATGTTGAAAAACAATACATAGAGTTTTCGGATTTAACGGTTTTATTAGGTGCTAATAGTAGTGGTAAAAGTACTGCACTACAAGCACTATTGGTTATGAAACAGACAATGGAGAGTAATAGTCCAGATGAAGAATTGCTATTATCTGGAAAGTACGTGGCATTAGGTGATTTTGATGACGTGATTTCTGATGCTTCTAAAGAATATTTTATATTTTCAGCCGTTTTGAGTCAGACTAAAAAAACAGAAAATGAAGATGTTAATGATTGCTTTAAACTATCTTGGCGGTTTGAAAAAGCTGAGGATGGGATATCAGCTATTTTGACTAGTGTCAATATTGATTTTGAAAATATAGTTTTGGAATTCAAACGAAAGGAGAATGGACTTTATAATATATATGTAAATGGAGAACAAATGCCTATTAGTGCACAAATACGAAATTTACTTATTGATAATTATATATTACATTATGATAAGGAATTGAATGTTAAGGCAGCGGAATTGTTAAATGGTCTTTTAAGGGTACTCGTTTCAAAGAAAGTGGCGACAGTAGCGACAGATGAACCCGTTAGCATTACAGAAGCTAATGATTTTTACTATAGGTTGATGGATCGTCTTCAGACAAAGGAAGCGTCTCAATATAAAACTTCTCAAGAAAGTAACAAATTAGCACGACAAATAAGTGATTTAATAGATGATTATGGGAAACTCGTAATACCTTATTATGAGTCGATTCGATTAGTCTCAAAAGATTTAAGAATTACGATACTGGATATATCCATCGCAGCTACAGAAAATAGAGACGAATTGGATAAGCTAATATCAAAACATGAATCTTTTATAAGAGAATATAAAGGATTAAACAAAAAAGCTGAGCAATACACGGAGAGTTATGTATTAGGAAAGAACCTATATCATTTATTTGATTACGATGAAAAAGAAGATAATTTTACACAACTGAAGTATGCCATAGATTTTTATTTGGGATTTTATAAAAAGATAATTGGAAAGATTTTTTTTGTTGGGCCAATTAGAGAGAACCCCAAAGGACTTTATAATATCGGTTTTGAGACAATTCCGAAGTATGTAGGACCGACAGGATCTTACTTTGCATCAGTGCTTCTACATGAGAGCAAAAAAGAGAAAGAGTATATTCTTCCAGATGGAATAGAAAAATGCACTTTGTCTGAGGCGTTAACTGGATGGATGGTACATCTTAATATTGCTAATGGAGTTAATGTTGATAAGAAAAACTCTTTTGGTTTCAGTGTATCTGTTGAAAACTTACAGCAAGTGACGGCGGATATTATGAATGTTGGAATTGGAACTAGTCAGATACTACCTGTTTTAATTTCTGTTTTACTATCAGAACCGGATGAAATACTGATATTTGAACAACCAGAACTGCATTTACACCCGTATTCTCAAAGCCGATTAGCCGATCTATTTACTGAGTATTGTAAAAACGGACGGAAAATTATACTGGAAACACATAGCGAGTATTTCTTGCTGCGTTTACGATATCAGATTGTTAAAAGCAATTTCGATAAGGATTCTGCAGCTGTTAATTTTTTTCAAAATAAACGCGGAACGAAAGTAAGTAGTGCTAATATTTCCGGATACGGAAATATAGAATATCCTAGTGATTTTCATGATGAAACGCAGAGCTTGTTAGATGCAATAATGACTGCTTCTCTAGAAAGAAAGGGATGGGTATGAGTGTTTTAATAGACCCTTACATGTTTGAGCTTTCGGAAGAGCAGGAGATAAAAAACAATATTGATTTTTTCAGAAAAATTATTCAAATTAGTTCGAGACCTGATTCTAAAATTATTCTGTATGCAGGAATGATTGAGAGATTGCAACAACGTACAGTTCAGCCCTTTCCTATTCAGTTAGATTTAATTCAGGACAGAGATTTAAAGAAAACAATAGCAATCTTGAATAATAGTTTTAGTAATGCGTTGATAAGCTCTATTGAAGGAATAGATATTGATGCCTGTGATGGAGAGCAAAATTTTTCTGTTGAAGATGATTGTAGTATTAATGAAGATGATAAGTACTATGAGATGGCAATCATATTGCTTATCCCCTGTTACTCTGTTGATCGGGTTATCGAGGATAAAATACTAACTGGCGAAAAAAAGGTTGGTAAGCAGATAGGAGATGGTTTTACATTAAAATGTGCTTGTCTCAAAAAAAATTATGTTAAGAAGTGCGTATTTTCTTCAGTCGAGGATTTTTTACCAGAAAAAGAAAAGGTGCTTGAACGAATAAAAGAACTGAAAAAATCACAGGGTATAACAATATCCAATACGGTGCCGGCAGAAATGGGGAGTCATCACAATCATGTTCAAAAAAATATGTTTTCAGAGTTAAACAATTTATCGTTTAAGAACAAAAGGGTATTAAAATTACTAAAAGAGTTCGGGTTAACAAAAATAATATTTGGAGCATTTACACCGAAAGGAGTAAAAGCAACAGGCACTATAGACATATCCTATGTCGAAGAAAAAGAGACGCAGGATATAATAAAAGCAAAGTTTTATGCAGAAACAAATATGCAGATAGAAACAGATTTATATTTTCCCAAAGGAGTAGGTACATTATTACAGAAATACTTTATGGATGATACATTAGAGTACACAAACGTAAGAGATTTATTGGAAAAAGTAAATTGATGGAAAGCAAGCTGTTACTTATTGGACGGAACTGAAATGGTGATATATTTCTGATAACGTAAGGGTATTAAAGGATGTTAGAATGAACATCCAACCAACTGCTAAATTTTCAAGGCTTGCAACAAAGCTGCAACAGCGAGACGTTGAAACGGGTGAAAATCAGTGATAAACAGCGATAACCCAGCGCAACAGAAACCCTTCAAAAATCCCGTAAATATGCAACATTTGATGACATAAGGCATAGCTCCGAGTACGAATTTTTGCGAACTCCTAAGCGGAAGGTCGTGGGTTCGAATCCCGCCAGGAACGCTAATTTGGAGGGCGGGGATCGAAAAATCGGTTCCCGCTTTTTGCTTTGAATCGGTATATGGGATTTTGCGAAATTCTTTTGCTATACCGGATACGAGTGAGTGTTTATTTTTTCTTATGCGTACCTGACACCACTGTCCATCTGGGGAGGAAGCAGCACCGGATATACATATTTGTATGATAGTGACGGAGTCGTCTTGGGATTCTCAGATGCATGGTTCGACGGCAGGTATTATAACGATCACGAGCACTTCCAAAAAGGCACTAAGTTTGCAGATAAACCAAAGGCCGCAATAGCGATCAAAGACCCGAAGATTGAGCTTCCGGATAACGGGCGTACCTACATGTGCGATCTTTGGAATAATCCAAAACCGGTCATTGAATCCCCGAAATACGATCCTGCTACAAAGACCTGGAAGGGGATTGTAATTTACTACTACAGCACGAAAGAGAATGCCTGGGTTCCCAGTTTACCTATGGAATTCTTCTATTACGATGAGAATCACAATTATGTTGCCGGAAGTGATGATCCCGATTTGATTGAAACGCTGAAGCTTACGGTAGATGATGTAAGGGAGATGCGCGTTGACAGGAATACGAATACGGATCCGGCGTCTTTCAAAATATATGACATGCAGTCACCTCCGGGTACACAGGGATACAATTGACCGGACGAGCAAAGGATTTATTCTCTATCGATTTTAAGTCCCGATGGGTTCCGAAAAGAATAAATACAGAAATAATATGTACAGATATGATATCTTCATTTGTTATAAAGAAACGGATGATTTGGGTGAGCGCACAATTGATAGCGTAATTGCACAGGACGTATATTCTGCGTTGACGGACAAGGGATACAAAGTCTTTTTTTCACGAATCTCTCTAGAAGATAAACTCGGACAGGAATATGAAAGAGGTCAATTTGAACTGGTATCAGATTGTACCGAATTAGTTTGAAGTCATCCTGTAATTCTATCACTTTTCTATCTTTTTCCAGAAAGCTGCTTACCTCGTACGAGCTAAAACCTAATGCGATCATTCTTTTTGGATCTGGGCATCTTATAGACCTCTTTCATAATCAAACTGAGACTTTTAAAAATATCAGCCGTTTACGCCGTAATGTGACCATAAAAAAGTAAAGTCAGTAGATTTTGGATATGATATACTATTTGTATACACAACTATAGGGACTCTATGAGACAGATTAACTGAAGAGCCAGAACTGTAATGCATATCTTGAGATGGATTAGCGGTTCATTTGTTGATGTATCTCTGATCAGTAAAAAGTAGGAAAAGGAGGATTATTCATGGTCTTTATAGAATATCTGCTTGAGAATTGTAAGGCATATCCTGATAAGATCGCCTTTATTGACGGGGCAACCGGAAAGAAGCTGTCTTATGCAGAGGTGGATGCGCTTACAGCAAAAGTCTACGCGTATCTGTCTGACAGGGGAATCGGAAGGGAAGATTTTGTTATGATCAACCTTCCCAGGGGCATCTATGCCCTGGTGGCGGCCCTTGGGGTATGGAGAGCGGGCGCTGCCTATGTGATTGTAGAAGAAGGTATGCCCACGCAGAAAAGAGATTATATCTATAAGGACTGCGGGTGTTCCCTGCTGCTGAGGACGGAGGAATTTGCGCAGATTCTGGAGCTTCCCGGAAAGGAAGGATATAAGAAGACGGATCTTCATGATGCCAGTTATGCGGTATATACCTCAGGTACCACGGGCAACCCCAAAGGGGTCATCCATGAATATGGAACAATGGAGGAGAACAGGAAGTATTTTAATTATGAGGGACAGAATTTCCTCGAGGGGGATGTCAGATTCCTCCTCCTGTCTCCGCTTTCCTTTGTGGCAACCGTCATTGCCCTGCAAATCGCATTGGAGTATGGCGGAACGATGGTCATACCGCCTTATACGGTTGTCAAGAACAAGGAAAAACTGCTTGCCTTTATGGCGGCTTACAAAATCACCGTCACCTTTTTCACGCCCTCCCTGCTTCAATTGAATCCGAAGTTCCATCCGGAGCTTAAGATCTTATTCCTGTCCAGTGAACCTGCAAAAAACATCTATCATGACGGGATTACACTGTATAACGTGTATGCCCAGTCTGAAACAGGCTTTTTTGCCGGTATTTTCCGGCTGGATAAAGCCTATGAGATTACGCCCATCGGCAAATTACAGGATCCGGATCATGAAATCATTATCCTCAATGAGGAAGGAAAGAGAGCCCGGCCGGGAGAGATGGGGGAAGTATGCTTTGAAAACCCCTATTTCAGAGGATATATGCACCTTCCGGAAGAGACAGAACGGGCATTTCAGGGAGGAATCTACCATACCGGGGATATCGGAAAATATCTGCCGGATGGAAATGTCGTATTATTAGGACGCAATGACGATATGGTCAAGGTCAACGGTAACCGGGTAGAGCCGGGCGAGATCGAGAAGGCCATGAAAGAAGTCCTGGGGCTTCACTGGACCGCAGCCAAAGCATTTGTGGAAGATAACAGGGTCTACATCTGCGGATACTATAACGAAGATATCGACCTTGACATGGCTGAGGCAAAGAAAGAGCTGATCAAAAGACTGCCGGCCTATATGGTCCCTTCCCACTTCATCAAACTGGACGAGATCCCTTTGAATCCCAACGGGAAGCTGAGCCGTAAATCCCTCCCCAAACCGGACTTTAGAGCCAGAGAAGACTACATCGCGCCGGAAACGGATACAGAGAAAACACTGTGCGATGCCATGCAGACAGTGCTTCATCTGGAGAAAGTGGGTGTGGTGGATGATTTCTATGAACTGGGCGGAGACTCGATCAGTTCCATGGAGCTTCTGCAGGAATCCGGGCTGGAAGGGCTGACAACGGATATGATCTTCCGGGGACGAAGCGCCAGGGAAATCGCGCAGATTTACCGGAATGAGGCGGCTGGTACGGATGAAGGGACCCTCAGAATGCAGGAAGACCTGGCCCGCAGGAAAGACCACCCCCTGCTGATGGAGCAGCTGGCTGCTTTTGACTATCAGCTGTATGCGCCCCGGTCCACCATGTGGAACCTCCCCTGCTTTTTCCGGTTCGGAAAAGAGATCGACCTGCCCCGGCTGAAAGAGGCAGTAGAAAATGTGCTCAAGGCCCATGGAGTATTCTCCACGATCCTTAAATTCAATGAAGAAGGAGACCCGATCCAGAGATATACAGATGCCCTGGACAAGACGGTGGAGATTGAAAAAGTCTCTGAGGCAGAACTTGTGGATATCCGGGAAGAGCTGGTCAGACCCTTTAAACTGGTGGACAGCCCCCTTTACCGCTTCCGGATTTTTGAGACGGAACGGGGCGGCTACCTTTTCTTTGATCTGCATCATCTGATCGGTGACGGCACTTCCATGTATATCCTGATCGACGATATTGCCAGGGCTTATCAGGGGGAGCCGCTTGAGGAAGACCTCTATTATCATACCCTCTCCCGTCTGGAGCAGGAGAGCCGGACAGAGAATTATGCCAAAGCCAGAGAATACTATCTGGCCCGGGAGGACTCCCGCGACTGGGCCCGTACGCCCGTGGTGGACCATGCGTCCTCAGCCATTGATTGTGATGGTACTACATTTATACTGCCGGTGGATGAAGAAGGCTACCAAAGCCTTCAGGACCGCTATGGGATCGGCAGGAACGCCTTCTTTGTCGGAATCGCAGCCTTTGCGATGGCAGCTTACAATAAGGTCAATGATGTCTCCATTCTGTGGACCTACAATGGAAGAGGAAGCAAAGAGGACGACCGCATCGTCGGCATGATGATCCGGGATATCACCTTCTATCTCAGCCTGAAGGAAGGGATGACGGTGGGTGATTTCTTCCGGGAAGTCAGAGACCAGATGGTTCTGGGCTTATCCTACTGCAGCTACCCTCATGCCAATATGATCGAAGACCAGACCCTGTGTATTCTGTATCAGTCCGGTCTGGGAGAACTGGACCGGCTCAGTGAACTGGGCTTTGTGGGAGAAGAACTGCCGGAACCCTTTGCAGGCAATGACAACCTGATCGATCTGGAGATCTATGACACAGAAAGCGGAACCCAGGTAGAACTAAATTATATACCATCCTGTTATGAGGAGGAGAGTATGCAGCGCTTCCGCCGGCTGATCATGAAAACCGCAGCCCTTTTCGTACAATACGCACAGGAACCCGACCGGCAATTGGAGAATTTATATAATGAGCTTACATGAATTACAGAATCCTGCCATTGAAGGAAATGACAGATATCTTGAGAAATTGAACCAATGCCAGCAGATCATCAGCGATCTGAGTCCCATGGTGGCCCTGGGCTATGGTTACAAACAGTTTTATGCAGATGATCTTTACTGGAATAAGGATGTCAGTCAGGAGAACTGGCTTCCGCCTGCCGGAGACTGGGACAATGTAGACTGGCCGACTGTGATGGAGCGGAATATGCCGGATGGTGCAGAGATCGCCTGTGTGCCCGAATATCTTCTCCGCCTGTGGCAGGACAAGATGCCGGACAGGATTGAAATCGTTGAAAGCAGAGATCAGTGGGATTATATCCTCTATCCCAACAGGGTCGAAGAGATGGAGGGCAAGGTATTCAGAAGTTTCAGACAGAATGCCAACAAGTTCCGGAAAATCTACGACAATGTAGAGATTGTTCCCATCACACAGGAGAATCTGCCCGAGCTCCTTGCTTTCCATGAAGCGTCGGAAAAAGAACTGCAGGAGCGCGTCGATAATCTGGCAGAAGCGGAAAGGGAAGACCAGGCAATCCGCAGGATGCTGCAATATTGGGGTGATCCCAGGAGCCATCTGTTTGGCTTTATGGTAAAAGTGGATGGTCAGATCGCTTCGGCTGTAATCAATGAGCGGCTGAATGAATTCGCCAGCATCGGGATCTATCAGAAGAATAATTATGATTTTAAGGGGATCAACGCCTTTTCTACGCTGACAGATGCCCAGCTGCAAAAAGACATGGGGATCATGACCATCAATATCATGCAGGATGAAGGGGTGGAGAACCTGCGGAACGCCAAAGAGCACCTCTCCCCCCTGGTCTATATTCGCAAATACACTGTCTACTATCACAGTCCGGATCCGGCCGCATCCAATTCGGCAGAGGAGACCTGGACCAAAGGAATCCTGAAACTGACCAGGATCACAGAAAAAGGTGATATTCGTTTTATGGCCAATGGAAGGATCACAACGGATAATGCGGATCTGCTGGAGGAAAAGATGCTGGAATCCTGCGGCCTGGATCTTCCGATCCGGCTTGATATGCGCGGACTCAAATATATATGTTCGTCAGGGCTTCGGGTGCTGCTGGTGGTCTTCAGGGAAAAGGGAAAAGATGGATTCATCATATGCGGTGTTTCTGATTTTGTAAAAGAAATCCTGGAAATGGTAGGCTACGACCAGATTCTTTCCATCTCTGATGAGGGCCTGTCATGATGAAAGATGTACAAGAAAAAGAGGAGGAATATAGGAGTTATTCCTTTTTCGGGCTCATGGGGTATGCCCTGCCTGCCATCTTGTCCATGCTTGTGAATGCTGTATATGCATGTGTGGACGGCCATTTTATCGGAACCTATGTCGGAGAGCAGGCTGTTTCCGCTGTGGAACTGTTTCTCCCCATCGAGACTTTGTGTTTCGCCTTTGCCTTCATGCTGGGAAGCGGAGGAAATGCAGAACTGGAACGCCTGACCGGCAGCGGCAGAAAAGAGTACTCCGACAGCATCTTTTCCGACCTGTTCTGGACTTCGATCCTGTGCGGATTTGTCCTGACCCTTGTCCTGGTCCTCCTGAAAAACCCCATTATGGTTCTCCTTGGAGCAGGAAAAGGGGCGGAGTCCATGAGAGTATGGTTTGACCAGTACTATTCCGTCTGCATGTATAAGCCTCTGTTTTATGTGGCAAGTATCGCCCTCACCGTCCTGATGAGCGGAGAGGGGATGATCATACGGGCCAGCCTCTTCAGTCTGGCCGGAGGTCTGGTCAATGTCATTCTTGACGATATCTTTCTGAAATACCTGCATATGGGTGTTTCCGGAGCCGCCTATGCCACGGTGATCGGGACTGTCTTAAGCTTTGGGCTTATGCTGATCCACTATATGCCTGTATGGAAGGACAGAAGATGTTTTCATTTCCGGCGGATCCGGCATTTCGACAGGCTGGGCAAGATCTGTACCAACGGCGTATCGGAGATGATTTCGACACTGGCTCTGAGCGTATCCGTACTCCTAATGAACCGGCTGATGGTGAAGGCAGGGGGCCAGGAAGGGATCAGTGCCCTCCTGGTCGTCAGCTATGCGACAGAACTGTTTTTGTCTGTATTTAACGGCCTGAACCTTGTCGTGGAACCCCTGTTCAGCTTTCACTATGGGAGCGGGGACAGGAAGGAGATCCGGAAACTGTTCAGACAGTCCTCTGCCTGGACCCTGCTGATCGCCTTTGTGGGGGTTCCCCTGGTGTGGATCTTCCGCAGGCCTTATGTGGACTTATTCTTTGAATCGGGAAGCAGCCTCTGCGGCCTGGCAATCCGGGCTCTGGGCTTTTCCCTTGTCGGGATCGCCCTGCAGGGAATCAATGTCTATATTCAATGCCTGTTTACTTCCTTTTCCGATGCAAAGATATCGGGGATCCTCTCCTTACTCAATACCTTTGTTTTCATGGTAGGAGCAGAACTTCTGATGGCCTGGCTGTTTGGAGAAGACGGGCTTTTTGCCGCACAGAGTGTCGCGGAGACCGTGACCCTGTTCTTTTCTGTCTACTGCCTCCGGCGCTACCGTAATAAATACGGGTATTGCTGAGAGAATCCCGGGAGATATTTATCAGTATTGTTCCTGTCTTTCGGACGTGCGAAAAAAGTAGTGCTATACGGATCCATCGCTGTAATGGCGATGGATCTTTTTTTACACAGCGGATACAGTGTAAGGAATTTGGAATGTGAATTGATAATTAGAAATGTGTAAATTGACTATATCCAGGCGTTAATCTATAATATATTTTGGTTAATTATAATAATATACAGGAAGACTACAGTCATTATTTTTGAAATAATTGACATAGTACCTGTAAAACCAAAATCGGAAGATACAGATTAAACAGTGCGAAATACGAAAAGAAAGAGGTAATCCATAATGGCAGACAATGGACGAGATAGTGTCTGTAGTTGCCGACACTTTGATAGTATCTAAAGAAGGGATTACGGTTAAACTGGATGCCATTTCATTGATGATATGTATTGCTATTAGGTATCCAGAAGTGTATAGTCGCAATTCAGATATTATTAATGCCATTCTTCAGGAAAAAGACTGTATCGAAGACATTGACAATACATTTATGTCATCCAATATTGACAAAATATCAATTCGAATTGCTCTTGCTCTCTTGAGCACAGCAGTTGGAAGAGATGGGATTGTTGATTTTCTGGAAGGGGGTATCAATTATTCAGTCTGATAAAGCCACCATTTTATCTGTTGCAAGAATTATCAGGGAATATTTGGAGATAAATGAGGAGACTTTATTGCCTAAAGCGATAAATGTAGCTATTTTGCAGAACACATTACAATGGCTGAAATTTGATAATTTGGATATTAAATATTCGGCAGCAAGGATACTATTGATGCTCAGTCGAGATCCCGAAAATGAGGCAATTGTCAATCAACGTATTATTAACTTGGCTAATAACGAAAACGTATATCTTAAAAATCTGATTCTTCGGAGAATATATAAGGAAAAAGGAATACATGCATCTACAAGACAGTATGTAGTATCGAAATGTCAGCAGGATCCATGTTTTGTGGTCAGAATGGTGTGTAAGGAAGTGCAGATATGATGAGATAATGTTGAAATTGTATTAGACTTCTGCACCCTAGCGGTGTATGATAATCATATATCTGGTCAATAGAATATTGTCTGTCATTTCCGCAAGAAGCGGCAATGGTAGCCAATGTTTATGACTGGTAAGTTTCACGGAGACTGAACCCTAAAATTAGCTGTGCTAATCGCCAGCTAATCAGAAGGGCAAATCCAGGGCTTACAGAGACGATCTGAGACGAACTCAAAAAGACAGCGGAGTCGTTTCTAAGCCTTA
>OCTX014564777.1_pt1 | contig 32675 bp, 20 predicted proteins | sample 1539691 | NCBI WGS metagenome assembly OCTX01 (sample SAMN02144231, study PRJEB22623) | gut metagenome | biome: sheep rumen | host: Ovis aries | place: New Zealand
CTCAGATCAAGACTCTGAAGGTTAGTCAGGTTCCAGATGCTTTCCGGCAGAGAACTGATCTTCGTATTGCTCAGATCAAGGCTTTGAAGGTTAGTCAGAATACCGATGCTTTCCGGAATGCTCTCCATGTTGTTCCAAGTGATCTTTTCTATACTTGAAAGCTCTTCCTTTTTTGCCTCAGTAGGCTTATATCCATTATCAATTTTTCTTAGCAACGCTAAGACTTCCTCTCCTGTCATAACAATTCCCTCATGCTGCAATCTACTTATTACATTATTATTTTATAATTGGCTAAAATAGAGGTCAAATACTTAATGCATCTTCTTTTGTTCTGTTACTGCCCACTATGACAGGAGTTTTACATTGATTAGGATCAGAAAGTGCGGTATTATATCCGTGAGGAGTCCTTTCCGGATTACTCACTTTTTCAAGATAAAACGCTCGTGGCCCTCAACACGGGCGTTTTATTCTTGCACGAAAACATCGAAATGAGGCGAAAGTCAATGCGCCTTGGTATGAATGCTCTTTTGTTAACTACGCTGTGAACTATAGCAATTACTTTACATTTACATAAATCACTTTTTATGGTGTTTTCTTTTTAGAGAATTTACTGTATACTTTCATCGGAGGTAAATGCTGAAATGGTTACTTATGACTATGAATATATTTACAAAAACCTAAGTATAAGAGGTTACACTCTTGACTTCCTTCGGAAAGAAAAGATACTGTCCCAGAGCTCCATACAGAGATTGCGTCATAACGAGCCCATTAGCACCAGCACGATAGACACTCTCTGTGTTTTATTAGAATGCCAGCCTCAGGATTTTATAAGGCACAGCCGGAACGAATCAGATTTGTTCTTTATAAATAGTCTCGAAGAAAAAATATATGGTCGGATTATTACCAAGGGCACAACTTCAGAAGACAATCTCAAGTGGGAAAAAACTATAGATCTGCGTGGAAGAGAATAGAATCGCAGTTTATGTGCCATTTATGGCACATCATTTGTGAGACAGTATATTTCAAGATACATCTTTTTCTGCAATTTTCGCCCGCAGATTTTTCCCTTTTGTAATGAATCTTTCCTCAGTTTCCACAATCATTCTCTCCATGTTGAGTCTTCTCAGCACATTACGTGCCTGCACCATTAGCTCTCTTCATAACGCCCTCTGCAAGCTCACGCATAACAGCCATGTTCTCTGCACTGATCTCAATACGGAAGTATTTTAGAATTACCTCTTCTGACAATCCATGCTCTACGCCGAGCATAGCCTGAGCCTTCTGTTCTTCCGTAAACGGGAATGTCATAAGTCTCTCTGCATATGTCATTCCTTCCTGAACGTCATGGCTCTTTTTATCCTGCTGATGAAGGTCTTTTCCGGACAGAAGTGCTTCTTTTTCAGCAATTTCCGCTCTCAGCTTCTCTTCCTTTTCCAGTGATTCCTTCCTTGCTTCTTCCGTTTCCACGAACAGATCCTGAAGGTCTTCCATGGTAAATCCTTTCTCTTGTGTCCCGTCAGGCAGGGACGAAATATCCATATTGAGAATATCGAGCATATCCGGACGGTATACCTGAATCTTCTGGTCTGTTTTCTTAGCTTCATTTTCTATATGCTTTATTTCTTTATCTTTCATCAGATGCATACAATCAAATTCCTCCAAGTTAATCTTTTCATAGTGTCCCAATGCGCGGGATTCCTTGAATTCAGTTGTCTTAAATGTTTCATACTTCCAGTCCAGGACCGGATACTGCCCGCGAACGAAAACGATCTCCTTCCGATTGTCAAGACGCCCGACCTCATCAGCCATCATCAGTTTTCTTCCGAGGACATCATTGCTCTTAGAGGTGGATCCGTTATGCCCCATGGATTCACTTGTGCTTCTCTTTTCAATGGTCCAGTCACCAAGTCGTTCAGCTACATATTTATGGCTGCTCTGCTCATTGCCTCCAAGATAGACAAACACATCGCAGTTGGCAGGAACGCCTTCCTCCAGATCCTTAAACAGGTATTTGAGCTGTGCCATGAACTGTATGATGACATTAACGGAAATCCCTCTTGAACGCATTGTAGACTCAAGGGATATAAAGTCATCCGGAAGAGCGACATTGGCAAACTCATCAAGCCAGAACTCAACAGGGACTTCCAAATAACCGCCGCATTCAAAATCAGCCTGATAATACAGTTCCTGAAAGAGCTGCGTGTAAAGCATGCCCACGAGGAAATTGTAGGACTTATCATTATCCGGGATGACACAGAAGAGATCTGTGACAGTCTCCCCGTCATAATTGACCCCTCTTCCGATTTCCGGAAGGTTCATCTCATCATAGTCAAGGATCTTTAGAACCTTCTCATTCTGGAGAAATTTAAGCCGTGCCTGTGCGGAAATGAGGATAGATCTCTTTGTATCAGCCGCACCACACATGACTTTTTTATAGGCAAGACGGGCAGGATGATCTTCTTTAAGACTGTACATTTTCTCATCCAGCTTAGATGGAATGTTTTCATCATCTTCATGGATTTCCGCTTCATTGAGCAGTTCGAGGACTTTCCGGAAATTCCTCTCTTTTATGTCGCACTCGAGCCACACATAATACAGGATGCTCATAAGGAGCATCGCCTCCGCGTTCTCCCAGAACGGTTCCCCCTTACTGGCATCCTTCGGTGTCGTATTGGAAATCAGATTTGTGACAAGCTTTATGATGTCATTTTCACTCCGTATATAGACCAGAGGGTTATAATGATGCGACTTGTCCATCTCGATCAGATTAAACACAAGTACCTTGTCTCCCCTTGTCTGGCAGTAATTACCGTTATCCCGGAGGATTTCTCCCTTCGAATCCGTGAATACTTTGCTTACTCTTTTTATGGGAATAGCATTCTTTTTTACAATTTTCCGTGCGCATAAAAGAAACACGCCGCATAATATCCCACCTAAAACAACAACCGGAACAAATACAACTCTATCAAGCGCTATGTACAATATCGCGCTAAGCATTCCAATAATGACGAATGTCAAAGATAACGCATAAAACAACTTATACCGGTCATCTTTTTCCTTTATTTCAAGCAGATTTGGTGTCAGCATGAACATCGTCTTTCCGGCACCTGCACCGCCAAGGATGATCATGTTGTTGTTCAGTTTCGTAAATCTTCCGTCCCGGCTCAAACGCAGATTCTGAGAAAGTTTCTTATTATCATCCACTTTCCTGTTCTGCAGATTTTTGTTCAGTTCCTCCGGACGTGCGAATCTTGATGCTCCATACTCGCTTCCGGCCATGTAGTTATGCAGCGTAGATACATACATTGTAAAGCATACGCCCCATGCCATGACACAAAGGAGCATGTACTTTGGTGTCCATTCTGTAATCTCGAAAGGGATCGGATGCAGCATCATGACTTTCAGGTCATCAAAAAAAGTGGACAGGTTGAACTTGCCCACTTTTCCCATGCTGTAGCCGAGATATAAAAACGCGACTCCTATTATGATCCATGCAGGAATGAAAACAGTTTTTTTATTACCGGGAAGCTGGCCCATTACCATACCTCCTGATTGTCCATTCCATGCTCTTCCGAAATTGCATCGCTCTCCGGAACGTCCACTGCAAGGCCGTCCTTCAGCAATTTCTCCGCATTCTCCAAAGTCCGGTTTTCCTGATAAGCACTACCCATCTTTTCAGTAAGATACTCGTCAAGAATTTTCCCGAGGGCTTTCAGGTAAGCATCTTCCGCTTTACGCTGCCTTTCAATCTCCTTCCTGCATTCCTGCTTGAGCTTCTCAGACTCTTTTTCAAGTTGTGCCTGAAGCTTTTCAACCTTTGTTCGCTGCTTCTCGATTTTGTCAGAAGTTACAATCTTATCCATTTTCTTGTTCTCCTATACGGTAGCCTTATCAGCCGATATGCCGTTTCTTCGTAGCGGAACTTAACACGTTCTCCATCGATCCTGTCATATCCTTCGCAAACTCAGCTTTGGATTTTGACGCGGTCCGGCTCTTCATATACTCATACTGGTTATTCAATTCCTGGAATTTCCTGTTGAGCGAGCCCATGCGCCACATCGATTCGATCTGCGACGTCTTTATAAATGCAGATTTCGAAGATGCCTTGTCCATGACAAGATAGTTCTTGTCATGCGCGAATTTAACTTTAAGTTTACCTTTGTCAAGACCGATCACGCTGTCCCGGTCGATCATCATGCAGCTCTTCTCGTATTCTGGTATATCAACGAGGAAATGCCCGTCCTTATTTATTTTTATGATATTTTCTGCATCGATTTCTCTGACAAATCCAGAAGAAGCCTGCTTTTCATATTCTGCCGCAAACTCGTCAAATGCCACCGTATTACCGCCTTTTGATGCAGTCTTCTGCCACTTCTCCAGATCTTCTTTAGATCTGAACAGCAAGCATTTGCCGGTTATCCCGCTCTTCATTTCCAATTTTTCTTTAACAGTCGCCCAGTAGTTCGACGTTCTTCCATCAAACCTTCTGTCATCTGTCTTATAAACTGACTTTCCCTGACGGAACACTTCGTATTCCGTGCGGAGATAATCCTTCCCTTTGTATGTATCATTGCTTGGTCTGCAGTGTATGTAGCTTTCGGGATCGTCCCTGCTTACCACGAAAAAATCATTTTTGCCTGCGAATTTTCCGCTTGTATGGCGGTCAAGCGCATCACTCAGACTCTCACACGTCTTTACCTCCGGACCCGGACTCATTTCCGGAGACTCCACTTTTTTTCCGGTTTTCGCTGCCTCCTTTTCCTTGGCGTCTCGTTCCTTCTTGATCTCTTCCTCAGCGCTTTTCATCAGTTCATTGAGTTCCGGAGTCGGTTTGTCATTCTCGTCATAGCCGGTATTGGCGTAATCTTCCGCAGAGATTATGTTTATCTCCGGCAGATTCGGATGATCTTTCCTTCGCTCAGCCTGATTACGCAGGAACATTTTGAACCGGATCGCATCCTTCGGTGAAAATGCAAACTGAGTCTTCCCATCTCCCCCGCATAGGTCCGGCATTTGGGCATAGTCAATATTGTATGCCTCCAGCTGTTTTTTGAGCTTTTTTATATCATCCTCGTTTTCTGTATTGACTTCGAAAAATGTCAGGTCATTCCCTTTTCTCTCGATCAAACTTGAAAGAGTATTTTTTTCAGCAAATTGAGCGTATAAAAGCGTTCCTGCGACCTGCATTATCTTCCCAAGAGTCCTTGTCCCGAATTTAAAAGCCGGAAAGCCATAGTTTTTTATCAGCCCTCCCATAAAAAGCGTAAGTCTGCCCCCCAGTTCCAAAAGCTGTATGGCAGACTGGATTGTCTGGGCATCATCTGACATTTTTTCTCACTCCCTTCTTTTTATCAATGCTATGTACCTGGGACAATATATCCTGTTCCACAAGTGTCTTCACATTCGCAGGCAGCTCCACCAGGTTGGCAAAAGCGCCGTTCGTCATCCTATGCTTTGGGAAAGAAACGAACAATCCGTTTCTGCTGTCCCTGACCTGAATGTCCCGGAGTTCAATTCCTGTTTTCTTGTGCTTTAATTTCACGAACGCAATGCAGTTATCGGAATTGCCTTCCTGAAGAATTACCTCAAAAGGATTCTCCAGGGATAATGTTTCACGCAGAGCATCGCAGACACATTCCCTGAGTTCTTCGAGCTGTTCATCTGATAAAACCACCGTATCATGCCACGCTCCGCTTGATCCCCTGATTCTGGGCAGGGACACCATCCATCCCCCGTCCCTTGCACTTATAACTTTTACCTGATGCATGTTTATGCATCCTTCCAGAGTGACATCACCTACAGCTATAAGGCTGCCGGCATTCACGATCTTCATATTTACTGTTATTTCCATTATTACCTCGATCTCTTCTGTTTCTTGTCCAGAGAAGTCTGGTCAAGTTCTTTGATCCTTGCCCTTGCATATGCCTGTATTTCCGATAAATCATTGAATTTATATTGCGGATCCGACTCGCCGGGAGTCGGTTGCATGACATAAATTTCGTCCGGATATAATTCTGCTATGTTTTTTAATCTCTCGGCAGCTTCGTCCAGTCTTATATATGCTTCCTTTAATTTATGGGAATCACCTTCTTTTAACGCTTCGAAAATGTCATCATATTCACTGTTCTCGACCTCTTCTATAACATCCTCTATAAACTTGTAATCGCGCTCATAAAGCAGCTTGTCAATCTCTGCTACATGCACTGCACTATAGAGCATATAACTTGCTCTGGAGACAGCTTCGTAATCAAGGAGTTTCTTAAGAGGTGCAAACAGATCCCGTGCCTGTCGGCTCATCCCATTATATGAAATGCGTTTCAGCGCATATGCCAGGGATATGAGGATCCCTTTTTCCCAGCTCCTTTGTCTTTGAGTTCCTGGTATATGCCCGGTTTCCAGATCAAGATATCCTATACTCAACTGTCCTGTAGATTCAATTTCGTCAGGATTTGTTTCTTTATCATACCGTGTCAACTCATCGTAGAGAAATGTTATCCCTTTATGGTCTTTACTTTCAAAGTTGAGATAATCAGGATCAGCTAATTCAACATGCATCTGGTCAATCCCCATGACATTTGTACACGCAACACTTATGGCAAGATCCGCAATGCGTCGATACAGGCGGTGTTCCGTATATCGCTTATGGACTTCGCTTTTATCCGAACCCTGCTCTTCGGATTCCCTTACTTTTTTTTCTTCTTCCTTTTTAGCAGCCATCTCTCGATCAAGTTTTTCCTGCTCAAGTTCATTTTCAATGTCTGCCTCATCATAATTCCCGCCCGTATCTTCCGCTTCATCAAGCGTCATTTTGCTGCTTTCGATTCCCCTTGCCGCACGTTCGCAGTAGGCGTTAAAGGCATCCTGTAATCCGTTTTCTTTTATGAAAGCATCAAAATCTGCAATGGCCTGTTCGTACATTGCTATCGTCTCTTCAAGCTTTGCTCTTAAATCATGGTAATTTATCATAAACCCGTTCTCCTTCTTGCAAAAAGGCAACGTGCCATTTCTGGCACGCTGCCTTTTTATAACTACATCCTTATCTTGATCTTTTTCTCGGCTTCCTTACGGAATCATGATTCATATCCCCGGCAGATATCGCATTATTTACGATATGTTTCGCAATCAGCTGCTTCCCAAAGTCCAGGGTATCAAGGTTATTGACCGTTATAATGGATCCGTCATGCATGTTCCTGAGTAAACGCATATCTCTGTCATAGAAATGCACATGGTCAGAAAGCCGTTCTTCCGGCATGACCTCTTCTGCATTAACACAGCGGACCATCTCTGCAAGATCCTCAGGATCTAAGCCGGCACTTTCCGGAACAAGAAGCACCTCATGTATGCTAGACGGTAAAATGTAGAAGCTTTCATCAATTATATCCGCCGCTTTCTTCAGAATATCTTCCCTGAGCATTAAAGCAGCTCCGTAAATATCATCCCCTGTTGACAGTACAAGCATCGGGTATTCCGTTCTTAATTTGTTTGGGCCAGTGCTCTCAAACAGGTTCGTAATGGATCTGTTTTTGAGAGTACCGAATAACTTGTCTTCCATTGTGGAAAGAGTAGGTGTCCTCAATTCACTGGCAAAGACTGCCGCGTCATGGATCTCTTCCTCACTTTTCCCCCAAAAATTCCGGAGTGCTTCATCGACTATCACAGAGCCCTGACCCATCTCCGATTCAATTGCCACCCGGTATGTCTCGGTAAACTCGCCGATCTGCCTGCTTACACAGCCGCTTATACGCTCTTTATTCCAGTCTGTATTACCTATCTCAATGATCAGATGATTTTTGGATTTTTCAAAGTCCATCAAAATATCTTTGATTCTTTCACCCTGATTATACATGACAGAATTATTAATTCTGCTTTCAGCTGCATCCCGGACGATGCTTTCAAAAGATTCCCCGGCTTTGAATCTCTCATAGTACCCGTCCATATAGACCGTAGGCACTGTGTCCTCATCAGGAAGTCTGACTTCTACTGAAAGCCGGCGGGTATCGTTGGCCTTGATTACTTCCTTTACGCTGATATTGGCAGCGCGGTATTCATCAGGCAAATAATTTCTGATTTCAGAGCTGACTGCAGAGGCAAAATCTTCGATCGTATTGATATTACTGAACCCCATATTAATCCTCCTTCGTTTCCTTATCAGCCTTGTCTGCTTTAAGCTTATCCAGTGCATCTTTATATGCTGTCAGCCTTCTTTTCTGAGTCTCCTGAGTGTCTTCCTTATTGATAATATCCAAGTTCGTATCCATGATTTCCTCCATTAAAAAAAGCGCCCTATCAGGCACTCCTGCATCTTATTCATTATTTCGCAACATACTCTGCGTTATTATCCCAGCGAACAGTTTAGAAGCACAACGGAACCACCCCCTCTCAATCTATCGTATCAATGTGCCACAAATGGCACATTTTACACATCAGAATGATCATCATCGTCTACTGCATCAAATACCATAGATGCTGATACTGGCGGGGAGTTATGAACCTGCCCTTCTAAAACGGGTTCATGGGTGCTGTCTTCCGATTGTCCATTGTATTTTTCAGCCTCCGTCTCTGCTTTATCCATGTTCCCGTTTTGATTACCCGTTTCTTTTTCATACCCATATAGCATATTGTTCTGTGCAAAATAGAACCTGATTGCCGTTTCAAGCCGAACCGTATCAATTATGTTGTTTCCCTGCTTATCCAGGACTTTTGCAATCTTACTGAAATCCTTTTCCGGCAGCTTCTGCTCAATACAGTAAAGCAGCATTTTATACTGTTCCTGCGACAGGTTGGGATTAGAAATCAATTTTAAAACCATCTGCTCATAAGAATAAACAGGTTCATTTTTACGAACAGAAGCAATCTCTTCACCTGTTTCTTTTTCTGATCGGCATATATCTTCTTCCTCGACAGATTCAGAAAATAAAGAAAAAAATCCGCTCTTTCTCTTTTGTTTGTTCGACGCAAGAGCAGCGCGGACTGCTTTGATTGAGTTTTCTATTCTTCCGAGCGCACAGCATATGCGATCGCTGTTCGTCGTAAGCACCTCGACATTGCTAAGGACCGAACAAAGTCCTCCATTCGTCTTGTTGAGTATACTGTCCCGTTCTTCCAGTGATACGGAGAGCCTTTTAAGATCAGCTGCAATTTCTGTCAGCTTTTCTGTAATTTGTTGAAGTTCCTCGTTAATGCCCTCTTTTCCCTCTACGGGTTCATCATCCTGCTTTTCTTTCTGATAAGCAGATATTATTTCTGCTTTGGCAGTGTCAATTTCGTTCTTAATATCATCCCGGGCTGAAGTAATTGTGTCGATGATTGCCTTCAGGATATCCGGCTTTGTGATCTGACCTGCTTCTTCAGAATCTTCATATACTTTCATTGCCGCTTTTTCATTTACATTTTCAACAGTGTTTTTTTCATCTGATAAAGATGTGGACTGTATTTGCTGTTCTGCTTTTTGAAGCCGGTTCTTTATTTCTTCCAGATTGGACTCGGACTCTTTTCTCTTTGTCTCTGACTCTTTAAGGTTCTGCCGTAACTCCTCAATAACAGCTTTTAATCTGGAAATCTCTTCTTCCAGTTTTTGTCTTTCTTCATCAGACGCTCCCAGTTTCAGATCTGCAATCTCAGCTCTGAGCAGTTTCTCTTCCCGCCTTGCATTAATCTCTTTAAGCAGATACGAATTCTGCGTGTCAATGAAATCTGCTCTGAGTTTCAACATTTCCTGCTGATGCTGCAATTCTGCGGTCTTCTCAGTGATCGCACGATACTCCGGATGCTTTTTTTCGATTGCGTATTCAAGTGCATCATCCAGTATGTCCTCATAAACAATTGACCGCGCATTGAAGATCTGCTCATCAATAAAGTCCATATCATGCGTGATAAAGAATATAATGCGGATGAAATCCAGATCCATCGTGCAGAAATTCTCATCCATGATTTTATCAATTACTTCTTTTCCGAAACCCATGGACAGCATATATATCAGTTGGTCTTTCTGCTTTGAAGAAGACTTAATTTGTGGATACTGATACTTCTCTTTTATTTCCTCTTCCAGAAAACTATTCTGTGGAAAATTCTCCGCGCCACGATGCTTTCCTATTTTTTTTATTTCTTTAGACATCATCTCCTCCATTTTCAGTATTGTAGAGTTTCCGTGTATCATAGTATTCCTTCGGATTTTCTGACTCTTCGTTTCTTTTAAGGGCTTCCTTCCTGTTCTTTTCGTACTCATCTTCCGGCATCCCGTCTATCATGGATGTGATCAGTTCGTCCCTTTCCATCTCTATATACTGGAAGAGTTCGCACATCAGGACATCTGCATATGTTTCACATTCCGTTCCATATTCATCAGATATTCTCTTTTTCACATCAACTGTAAGCTCTTTTTCTAATACTGACGCAAGCGTTTCGCTATCATCTTCAAATAATTCATCCAAGTAAAAATTAGCGGTTTCTATAGCGGCAATAGCGATTTCCATAGCGTCTGTGCAGCTATCGAAACCGGCTATATATTGTTTATCATCTTTATTCAGAAAATCCTCGTTGTAATGTATATCGTTTCTGCAATCCGGTATAAGCATTTTTATCTCCTTTCATAGCTGCATACATCAGGAAATGTGCCACAAATGGCACATCTCTTGATGTATGATACTTGTTAAGCAAGCTTCACTGTCTTTTGCTTTTTGATTGATTCTTCGGCAGAAAGCTCATCTTCCTGGCCATCCGGGATATTGACGGCATCCCTTTCTTCCATTTCTTTGTTAATTTCTGCGAGCCTCTTTTCCGTATTTTGTAGTTCTTCTTCCTGCGCAAACGGCTTCTGTAATTCTGCTTCAGCAATTTTCAGCTGTTCCTGATTTTTCTTCAGGTCTTCTTCTGCTTTATGGATCGATCCGGAAAATCCGTCCAGTGTTTCATTGATTTTGGATATGTTCCTTGTAGCCTGCTTTGTACTTAATGTAATTTTGTGGTCTTTTTTTCCTGTCATCCACAAGGTAATTGTTCTGTCATATGCATCTCGGATACTGAACTCGATTGCCATTTGAAGACCGCGGAACGTTCCGATCTGGTGGCGTTCTCCGCTGAACTCTTTTCCGACATCCCGAATGTGCGCTTCACATTCTTCAAGGAGCGCTGCTCCGGCTTCCTTTTGGTCAGTGTACGTAATCCCGTTGATCACCATGGGTGATATACCATCCGGATTCTGTACAGTGTTCGCCTTCACAGTTTCATTGTCTTCCCGCAGCTTACTGATCAGTCCGGTCAGGTTGGCAATGTTCTTCGGATAGGTCTTGTTGACAGAATCTTCCAGCGCATATTTCGCAGAATAGTAACTGCTCCTCAGGAGCCTCAGCTTCGAGACTTTGTTTTCCAGCTCCATTTTCTCTTTTATAAGGGGATCGTCGGCACAGCAGGCTTTGATCTCTGCATAATTAAGAGCGACGGCATCCACATCATCAACGACTCTTGCGGGAGATTTGCTTGTCATGATCTGTCCGATGAATTTCTGCTTTCCTTCGACCAGCTGGTACATGTAGGCATCAAAGGTGCCCTTTGTTACATAATTATATATATGTACCTTTTCATTCATGTTGCCCTGACGCAGGATCCGCCCTTCCTGCTGCTGCAGATCTGACGGCCTCCATGGGCAGTCGAGGTGATGCAGTGCGATGAGCCTGTCCTGCACGTTCGTACCTGCCCCCATCTTAAAAGTGCTCCCGATAATGACTCTGATTTGTCCCTCCCGCACTTTCTTAAAAAGGGCATCTTTCGCTTTATCCGTTTTGGCGTCATGTACGAACGCTATCTCTTCTTCCGGAATTCCTTTCTCGATAAGTTTCGCCTTCAGGTCGTCATATACATTATATTTTGATTTATCAGGCGTACTTAAGTCGCAGAAGACCATCTGTGTGCTGCGTTCATTCTTCGTCTTCTCCCATATATCAGCTATGTTCCCGGCACATATAGAAGCCTTGTTCTCCGGGTTCTCCGGAAGGTCTGGATTGATAAGCCTCTGATCCAAAGCGAGCTTTCGGCCATCATTTGTGATCTTGAGCATATTGTCTTCAGTCGGATCCACGCATCCGCTCCTCACGGCATCTGCACGGCTGCTAAGGTCCTGCACCATGGCTTTCTGGAGCTCCGATGGCTCGATGGCAACAATATGCCTTTCACAATCCGGGACCGGCAGATCAAGCATATCTTCTGTTTTAATATCTGCTACCTGAGAGAACATTGTGGTAAGTTCCGGGATATTAAAAAAACGGGCAAACCGTGTTTTCACCTGGTATCCCGTTCCTTCTGGTTTCAGCTCATATTCTGTTTTCGTCTCTCCGAATGTTGACGCCCAGCTGTCAAAGTGCAACAATTCTTTTTCTTTCAGATCGTCATACTGCAGATATTTCTGCATGGTATACATCTCGACGATGGAATTCGAAATCGGCGTTCCTGTCGCAAATATCACTCCCTTCCCGCCTGTCTGTTCATTCAGGTAACGACACTTCATATACATATCGCTGCTCTTCAGTGCTTCCGTGCCGGAAATTCCTGCAACATTGGTCATCTTACTGAAGGCGGCAAGGTTTTTGTAATAATGCGCCTCGTCAACGAACAGCCTGTCTATGCCAAGCTGGTCAAACGTGACAACATCGTCTTTCCTGTCCTCTGTATTGAGTTTTTTGAGTTTCTCCTCAATACTCTTTCTTGTTCGTTCCAACTGTTTGATGGTCATCGATCTTTCTGTCCGGTCTGACCTGTAATTTGTTCGTTCTTCTTCTATACCCCTTACTATCTCATCGCGTTCTTCTTCTAAGATGCGTCTCCGGTATTCCTGATTCATCGGGATTTTCTCGAACTGGGAATGCCCGATTATGATCGCGTCATAATCTCCGGTCGCGATCCTTGCACAGAACCGCTTTCTCCTGCTCTTCTCAAAATCACGCTTTGTGGCAACGAGTACATTCGCTCCCGGATACAGGGACATATATTCTGCGCCCCACTGCTCTGTCAGATGATTCGGGACGACAAATAAGGATTTCTTGCAGAGGCCCAAACGCTTCATTTCCTGTGAGGCCGCCGTCATTTCAAATGTTTTTCCCGCGCCCACGCAGTGGGCTATAAGGGTATTTCCTCCCATCATCACCCTTGCAACAGCATTTTTCTGATGTTCTTTGAGCGTGATCGTCGGATTAATGCCTGCAAATTGTAAATGGCTCCCGTCATAGGATCTGGTCCGGATAGAGTTGAACCGCTCATTATAATCCCGGCATAGCCTGTCCCTCCGTCCCGGATCCTTCCATATCCATTCCTTAAATGCCTGCATGATGAGCTCCTGCTTTGCTATAGCGGCTTCCGTTTCTTTTTTATTGACCACCCTCTTTTCATTTCCATTCTCGTCAACAGTGACATCGGTTACTTTCGCAGTACGCAGGTTCAGAGCTGTTTCTATGAGCCGCAGTGCGTTCATACGTTTTGTCCCGTATGTATTCTCATTCCTTACGTTCCAAATATCCGCTACATTTCCTTTATCCGGGATCCTCCATTCCCCGGTATACTTATTGTAGATGACATGCAGATTATTGATCTCACGCCATTGAAGATCCAATAATTCCACAATAAAATCCTTTACATCCTGTGCAGGAATCCATGTGGAACCAAGCCGGACATTGATTTCTGCCGCAGTCAGATCCTTCGGCTGGACGCTCTCCAAGGCTTTCACATTTACCTGTGCATCTGCTTCGCCATTTTGGGCAGCTTCCTTAGCATAGCGCAGCTTCTGCCGCACATTACCTGACAGGTATTCCTCTCCTGTAACATATGAGACTCCATCTCCGGGAACGATATTTCTGAAAATGACGCCTGACAGGTCATTCCTGATCTCTTCAACGGACATCCCGCATAACTCTGACATATACTCAAGATCGACCCTGGCTTTTTCTGCGAGTGAGACAGTAAGCGCCTCACTTGCGGTCTCCGTTGCAGTGACCGGATCATGTCTTGAAATTGTACGCTTGGTAAAGATGTCAGCTTTTCGCTTGAATGTGCCATCGTCATTCAAAATCTCAAGGGATGAAAGAAGATAATATGACTCGTCGTCCTGGAAAGCCTGCCGGTTTCCGGCACTATTGATCAGGCCGTAACTGTGGACGAACGCGTCATACTTTTTCTCAAGTTCTTTCTGAGCCTTCCGGATCGCCTGGTCAGTATAGTCCTCGATCTGCATCTGTATCACGGCTCTTGCATAGTCCCGGAGCTCGATCATCTCGCGGATACGTTCCAGGGCTTTCTGGTTCTTCTTCGGCTTATACATGGCCGATCCTTCGCGGTAATACACTTCACCGTCGATAATTGCATAAGAAAAGTTCTTCACATCCGGATCAGCCGGTATGATATCGGTCGTTTCCGTAGGAGCTTCATCAAGGACATACGGATCGATCGTCCCGCTAATGTTCGAAATGGCTTTTTCGAGTTCTTCACCCAGATCTGTTCCTGGTTTCTGGCGGCACGATGAACGCAATCCGTGCTGTGTGCTGATCATTTCCATACGGCCAACGATCATTTCCGGATGGTCGATAAAATACTGATTCATTTCGATCCCATTCACATCTTCGCCAAGGTGTACCCAGTCTGCATCCCTCCCGATCTCTGGTCGGTCTTTCTTCTTCAGGAACAGGATATCGGTCGTTACCTTATCCGTGCCCGCATTGTCCTTGAATGTGTTATCCGGGAGGCGTACTGCGCCGATCAGTTCGGCACGGTCGGCAAGATACTGCCTTACAGAAGAGTTCTTCTTATCCATCGTGCCTTTTGACGTAATGAATGCGATCACACCGCCCGGACGCACTTTATCAAGTGTCTTTCCAAAGAAATAGTCGTGGATGAGCCACTTCTCTCTGTTATACCTCTTGTCATTTACCCGTATGTCATCGAACGGAACGTTGCCAACTGCTACATCGAAGAAGTTATCGGGGATACTGCTGTCCTCATATCCGCATACCTGAATACGGCTTTTCTGGTAGAGCTGCTGTGCAATCCTTCCGGATATGGAATCAATTTCGATGCCGAAAGTATGGCATCCACCGGATATCGTGTCAGGCTGCATTCCGATGAAATTTCCGATCCCGCAGGATGGCTCAAGGATATTGCCGGTCCCCAGCCCCATCTTTTGCAGGGCGTTATAGATAGAACGGATGACGACAGGCGGAGTATAAAAGGATGTACGCGTGCTGCTCCTTGCCGCGTCGTATTCTTCTTTTGTTAAAATGTTTTTAAGCTCTTCATATTCCTTCGACCAGTTTTCTTTCCTACTGTCAAAGGCTGACGATAATCCTCCCCATCCGACATATTTAGATAGAATTTCCTGTTCATCCGGAGAAGCCATGCGTCCCTCTTCTTCACATTGTTTAAGGATCATGATGGCAGCTATATTTCTCCTGTATTTCTCCTTCGGTCCTCCTATTCCTAATGCATCATCCGTTATCTTGTACTGATGTGCATCCTGCACCGGCAGTGTGCTTTGAGTGACTTGAGTAACAGGTTCTACAGGAATGCTCTCACTTTCATCTTCCTGCACACCTTCTACATAATCCTTTACTATTTCCGTTGATTCCGTTCTCGTAAGGTGCTCCTCTCCTTCTGCATCATCGGATATATTTTTCAGGACGCTCTCTTCCCCGTTGTCAGCTATGACCTCGTATTTTTCCCGGTCGATGGTGACGATCTCTCCTTTCAGGGAGTCACTGACATCCGGTTCTTCCTGTACTCCTCTCTCACGATTGCGTTCGATCCATCCCTGTACAGTTTCCAATTTTTCAGACCTGCTTATCGGGAATCCGTTTGACTGTTCGAACGTTATATCACGCAGCGATACATCGCCGGCAGACGATATGCTTTCGATCTCATATGTCCTTCCTTCCCGATCAATACGTTGCCCTAATAGTTCGTCTGTATCTCTTTCTATAGTTTCACCGGATAAGTCTTTCATCTGCTCTGTCTTATTTTCCCGGTCCTTCTTTACCAGAAGATGATCGTTGAAAGGATTTGTCCGGATTCTCCGCATGAAATCCTCTTTTGTAAAAATCGTCTTAAAGAGCGGATACTGGGCATCCTGAAGGCAGACTGTATCCCCCTTGAAAGTGAGAAAGATGTACTGCTTTGAATCAATGTATACCACATCACCTTCTTTACAGTTATATGTGCAGTCCTTCTTTTCCCCTTCTTTTTGCTCATACCGGCTAAGCTCCTGTTCGTTCAGATAGTCCCCATCCCTGATCAATCCGGAAATCAGCTTCTCAACCGTGCTCCATTTCAAGTGAATGCGCACAGCATCTTCACTGAATTCTGAATGATCCGGATTTTTGCCTTTTTTGATTCGTATTCCTTTTGCATCGTGGTCTTCACTGCTGGACCAGGATCCATGGATAGCGGGTGCACGGCCGCCTGTACCGTATTCCTTCTTTAAGAATTCTATTTTTTCCTTATCACTGTGGTCACCAAGGAAGTATTCATATATCCGGATCTTGCCGCCCGAAAAGCCGCTACCGCCCCTTAAAACGCCCAGCACTTCATCCTCGGTAATGAACGCTATATCAGGAATTGTGTTCCCGGCATTTTGCTTAACAGGTTCACCGGCATCATTTAAAGATGCTATGCCGCTTATAATATTCTCAATATGGGTGCGCATATATCTTTTTGACCTGGTGGATTTATTATCGGAATACTCTTTAATTGCGGACAAGATCGCGCCTCTTTTATCTGAATCCTTCAGGTCTTCTTTGGCCAGCTGAACAAATTCCGGGTAGACCATATAATGGAAGTCAAGGATCTGCTTTCCCACATTCGTGCCTGCATAGAGTCTCTCCCTGATACCTTCCGGAACGGCATTGTTCCATGTTTCACCGTCTCGCAGGATCTCTTCAGCGACCACATAGTACAGGTCTGCGGCTACCTCTTCTATTTTGCTGTCATAACAGTCAGAGAGTATGTCATTATCCGTATAGGATCCTGACAGATACAGTCCACGAATCCTTGCGGCGGCTTCCTGCCAGCTCAATGTCCTGTCCGGGGTATCTTTTGTCGCAGTCCCGACAGAAAAATTCATGCCGTTTTCATCATATCTTACACATATGTTCCTGCCATCAAAATTGAATCCTTTGCCGCCCTCCTCAAATTCATTTTTCAGCAGATCGGCAAAGTGATCCGTATCCCTATACGCTCTCAGCCATAAAGCTATATGTTCAAGCGTGTTTTTATGCCCGCTTCCGGATCTGAGGACTGCATCAACGATATCATCCGAAATCACACCAGCATCAGAAAAGGCGGGAGTATCTGCACTCACCGCCTCTTCTATACGTATATGATCTGAGTCTTCACGACTTCCCTCGCTGCCTCTCTCGCCGCGTTCATCTGCCTTGCCCACAACACGGGATCCGTCTCCTTCAGGTTCTCGTCTATCTTCTGCTTCCCGATCAGTCCCTTGAGTATCCTGCTCTCCATCTCCTCCGCCTGCCTGTCTATCGTTTGGCAGTGCTGCTCCAGCGTCCCGTTCACGAGATGCCGCAAGAATAGGGATGGATTGTTCTTCTCCAGATAATTCCTCCGCATGCTCCCGTAGATCCCGTATTCCGCTATTACCAGCTTCTCCTCCAGGACCGGATACTGTTGGTCTCCCCGCATCTGATAGTTTATTGTCATTCGTTCTGACATCTCTTCTTCTCCTACCTTCCTGTATGCTGCTTTTAATAAATTCGATCTTTTCTATGCTCACTGCATTCGCCATAGAAGCAAGCGTGCTGAACAGATTAAAAGAAGAGAATGCTTTGATTTTTTCAAATCTCCCAGCATCCGGTTTTTCCGGATATATGCCGAGCCTGTTCAGGACGAGCATTGTTACGCTCTCAGTGACCAATTCCCGAAAGCCGGCAAGCATATCCTTTTTCTCATCGTCATGAAGATTTGAAAATTCATCGAGCCTTCTAAGATCCTCGATATACACATCGGATTCCTCTTCAAACGTGTCCTCAATATTCTGACGGACTGCTTTCTCGATGCTGCCATCCGATTCATCATATCCGAGGGCATTCAGGATTGCCTGTAAATCGGCTTCCTGCACGGACCATAACTCAGCCGTATATCGCCCCCTTTTTATCGTGTCGGTAGCACTGAAATAATATTTCAGCTTGCCGTCATATCCCATTTCTCCGGAGAGGACAGGGATCCCTCTGCTCCCCCGCAGCACCTGATATCCGATCCTCTGCCACTGCTCATATGTAGCGACCATCTCTGCTTCCGGATTTTCATGGTATAGCATTACCTTTTCATCAAATCGCAGTCTGTAGTTCCGGGTACATGGTGAGAGAAGGAATCTCAGCCATTCTTCAGGATATGCGGCAAATTCTTCTACCTGTCCTGTGATAATTTCTGTAATATTTCCGGCAGTTGCCATCATGCTTCTCCTTTTTCATGCATTGCCTCATCTCTTTGGTGCCCTCTTCTTTCTTCCAGTATCAGCATTGATCGGATCAGTGACACTTCGCTCTTCTTTATCTTCAATCATGTCTCCATAAGCTTTTCTGCAGACCATATATATTTCCTCCTGGGTCTGCAGGGCGATCGATTCATGAAATGCTTCACGGTTTATTGGGATGGACTCTGCCAGACAGAATCCGTATCCTTCCAATTCGTCACTTATGCCGGTATAAGTATAAGCCAGAAAATTTCCCTTTCCGAGTAGATCCAGCTCTTTGTCATATATTGCATAATAACAAGCTATTCCTCTGACAGTATCGATCACATCTATGTCTATGTACTTATCTCCTACTAAGAAAGCGCAGTTGCCTCTTATAAGATTTCGGATTGCAATCGCCTTATTACGCTCCTGGTCTGAATATATATTCTCCAGGGGATCCTGAATGCTCCTCCGCTGTTCTAAGAATTGTGGAAATTCCTTAAATCCTATAGAGTCCACATAATATGCTTTATCCTCGTCTCCGGAGCGGATCACGAGAACGTCACTGACAGACAAGCTGTGGCCCCGGTAATCAAATGCCTGATTCTGATTCAATTCCACATAGATTCCTTCCAAAGTAGCAGTCCCTTCGAACTGCTTCAGTGGAGCAGCATACACAATATCATAGTCTCCTCCGTCGAGTTGCAGTCCCAGTTTTTCTATCATATCGCTTCCGCAGAATTTGCTTTCATCGGACCGGGAACCGATTCTTATCTGGTAGACTTCATACATCGGAGTTTCTTTGTCCCATGACCTCATAAGATCACAGAAATTAAAGACCGGTCTGTTTTCATTATCCATACATTACCTCGCCTTTTTCTTCTGCTTGTAGCTTTCGACTTTCTTTTTCAGGTCCTTGTTTGACATCCACTCTTCTGTTTTCTCTTTCGTTTCAGCGTTATAAGTTGCAACTTTTGTTTTACCGCTTCCGTTACGCTTCAGCCATAAGCCTTTACCATATTGATTATCATGTACATACTTGCGCGGGACAACAAATGTCTTCCAAGTGTCGCCATCCTTAAACCGGATTTCTGCAAATTTCTCCAGCTCGCCGTCTGCTCCTGCCTTTTCAAATTCCTTCATGCAGCCTTTTCCGAATTTGATCGTAATCTCAGAATAATCACTGACCTTGTTCGTTTCTTTATGGACTGTTCTGAACTGTTTAGGATCGTTGAAATATTTCCATATCGTTGTCTTCTGTAATTCGGACAGACACTTTTTATAATTTTCTACCGTTCTGTCGCCTGCACGAAGCTTCTCCATGTCTTCTGCATTAAGTGCGATCTCAACACCTGACGGATACCGTTCATTTGTCTTTTCTGCATCATAGTACTCTACACATTGATACAGGGATCCTTTTTCAGACAAGTAAAGTGAACGTGTTCCGACTAATGGACCATGAGAACTGTCTGGTTCTTCATACATGAGCTGCATCTGGTAAATGTCCTCGACGCATATCTTTGTTCCTGTGCGGTCAAGCCAGCCTTTTGTTACTGCCATTTTTCATACTCCTTTCTGATATTTGCTGTTATGTGAGAAAACTGGCATAAGAAAAGACAGACATTTCTGCCTGCCTTTTCTTATTAACTCATAGAGGATTGCTGATTTTATGCAGCTATTTTCCCACTTCCGGTGACTTTAGCATATCATTTTTGATTACTGTCGTCATCTGCACCCATATGCACTTTTGTAAATTTTTTGTTAACCTTTCAGATAAACTTCTTTTCTCAGAACCAATCGAACAGTTCTCTTATATATAGGTTTGTGATTCTTTGCTGACCGTGCGGTTGCTCTATGATATGAAATCAATAACTATTCCAAGAATTACATAAAAAATCCTAAGTCAGTCATTGTTCTTGAAGCAATCATTATTATTTATCGTGTACATCTTACGTCAACATTCTAAGTACCCCTATACGCTTGCACATAAAGGTTTTAACAGTTAGAATAGAAACAATAGCTGTACATCCTTTATAATATAGTCCCCACGGATTTCAGAGAAACATAATACAGACTGCTCATAGGTTACCTCAATCCAAGCGTTTCAGCGGGAATAACCTTATCAATCAAAATTTACAGGAAACACGAATTAGTATTCAAATATACGAAAAGCTAATAGCATCCGAAAGAGGAATACGACCTCGCTCACATAACGACAGACAGATACTCTGAAATAAACTAAATCAAACATTTAAAATCTGAATTCATCATTTCAAACGGCAACAGGACAATACTTGTATATCATCTTGTGATGCTGCTATATGCTCAAGAATGGCCCTAAATTGTAATTAAAGAGAAATCAAAACAGCCCATTTAATGCTTTATATACATATCACTTAATCTGAGGTTTTATATATGGCTGAACTAAGTTATCTTGAATACAAATTTAAAAAAGATTACCATACTGCTTTCGAAGATATGTCCACACTCATATTCTGTACAGAACTCGGGCTTTCTAGAGGTGTAAACCGTAGAACCAATCAGAAATCTATTGAAGCAGATCCTATCAAAATAGGCGAACGTTATTATGCTTATCAAGCTAAATATTATGAAGCATCAACAACATTAATTACACGAAAACAGGATTTTCTTGACTGCATCATTGGGGCTTCTTCAGAAAAAGTTACCGATCTTTATTTCTTCATAAATAAAAATATGCCGAATAAGTCCCCAATAACCGGCAAAGAGGTCAAATATATATCTGACATTGAAGAAACCGCACGAAAATATAAAATTAAGCTTTATTGGCGGACTCTTAGCCAAATAGAAACTACGCTAGATCTGCCAAAGTACAAATTTATCAGAGAACTCTATTATGGTAATCCAAACTCTGAGACTACTGATTTTTCGGCGTTCTATGAGTATACTTATAACGCCTTTTACGATGATACTACGAAAGATTTATATGGTGATGCTCCTTTCCACAATTGTTATATTGAACCATATATAGAAACAGGGGCTTCAAAACAATCTGTTCGTAGCTATCTTGAATCTTTTGTAAACAGCAAAGATAATATTTCAGTGATATGCGGTGAGCCAGGGCAGGGAAAAACAAGTTTTTGTCGTAAAGCAATGATTGATTTCTATAAAAACGGTTGGTTATGTGGGGTCGTTTCAAATGTATTTTGCTTCTCACTAAACCCTGCTTCTACGGATGCTCTTGACCACGGTTCTTTCTCCCTTGACAAATTACTTAGTTGGGGACGAAATAGACAAGATTCATCACATATCATTCATTCCAATTTATGTAAGAATGCTCTGATTCTGTTTGATGGATTCGACGAATTGTTAGAGTGGTATCCTAAGTTTAATATAATGCAGTTTATCGAAACTGAAATTGCTCCATTTCAAAGAGAAACCGGTTCTCATATAATAATTACGTGCCGCAGCATGGCACTTAAGCTACAAAGTATTTCATCGCTCAATTACAAATCAAAGGTACAATACAAACACTTAGCATTAATGTCAAGAATTCAGCAACTGGATTGGATTAGCCTATATATTGAACATTGTAAGAAGAATGCTCCTGAGAAAGTCAATGATCTTGAGAACTATCTGGAATCATATAGTAAAATTAACTACAACCATGATTTATCAATCGTTTTGGGAATTCCTATTATTTTTCGAATGTTAGTCAATGCACAATATCCCCCTGCTTGCAACCAATCCATAACTCTAATATACAATGACCTGTTCCATATCACATGGAGGCGGCATAGAAGAGAAACCTTTACTGATGAAGCAGAATTATCCACGAAAAGAATTTTGGCTAATCTTGCTCTTAGTATTTTTCTTGATGATAATGATACTGCTGAAGCTACTCTATCAATTGATTCATCGTGGGTATTTTCATTTTACACATCACATGATGGTAACAAAAGGCGAGTTGGATTTTCACACAGATCCTTTTATCAATATTTTTTGGCCTATAAAATATTGTCTTGGTATGAAGACTTTTATAAAGAAAAGAATACTGAGAGATTTGTACATAATCTATCATGCCTTGCTAAAAGAAGAATCGACAAAACAACAATCACGAATATCAAAGTATTATTTGACCAACTTCCATACAAAGATGATCTCCAAAATGCATTCAGTGAAGCATATCGAGTTCTTAAAAGGACGGATGGCTTTCTCGAGTTGCCCCTTTCTGAAAGTCAGCAAATCAAACTTGAAGATGTTTCGCCACTGAAAAGAGCAAATAATGTTTTTTGGAATATTGTGTCTATTGGAAGTGCTTGCAAGTATAGTATTTCAAAAGATATTATCAATATTGATGGATTACGGCGATATGACTTAACTGATTCTATATTAATAGGAGCTAATTTTGAGATAACAGCTTTAGACGATACAAATGATATAGACAGAATAGAACTCGAAGGCGCACAATTTCGAGGAGCCGACCTTAGTCACGCTAAACTCAGCAGGATTTATTTCCGTTGTGCAAATCTCAACCACGCAAATCTTAGTCATGCTAACCTCCGTGGAGCAGATCTTCGTGATTCAAATTTCTCTTATGCAGTTTGCGATAAAATTGACCTTAATGGAGCAAATCTCGCTTATTCTAATCTGAGCTGTGCCAATTTTTCTTATGCTACTCTCAGTAATACAAGCCTTAAAGGTTCAAACCTTTATAATGCTGATTTACGTAAAGCTGATTTCACTGGTTCTAAGCTTAGTGAAGCAAATCTTCACTATGCTGATTTGCGTGATGCTGTATTATGTGATGCCAATCTTTGTAATGCCAACTTACGTAATGCGCTTCTCAGCTTCGCTGACCTCTGCAAAGCTAACCTCAAAGAACCTGATTTTCGAAATTCATATTTATGTGGTGCACTATTTTGTGAAGCTAACCTGACAAACGCCAATTTTACTAACGCTGATCTCAGTAAAGCCAACTTTTATAAAACAGATCTTCGATGGGCTGTATTTGAAAGAACCATATTTAACGAAACTTTCTTCTATGCAGCTGATCTTCGCTGGACCAAACTGAGTGACTCTTTTCTCATCGGCGTTGATCTTAGTGAGGCAGATATCAGTATCGCTGACCTCTCGTATGCTAATCTCAGCAGATCTATCCTTCACAAAACTAATTTCAAGTGGGCTAATCTTCAAGGGGCCGATTTCAGTAAGGCTGACTTAAGCAATTCTTACCTCATGCACGCAAACTTAAGTGGGGTTGATTTCAGAGATGCTGATTTGAAAGAAGCTAACCTATCTAACACTATCCTTGAAAGGGCCGACTTTCGAAATGCTAAACTCTCTAATGCTATTTTGGAAGGAGCTAACTTGCATGACATCATGATAGATAAACCAAACGCGGAGTATCTTAGTCATCTCGGTTATGACATCTCTGACATGATTATTCGTGACATTTAACAAGATTTATGCCTTTGACAGTATTTAATTGGCTTAAAAATAAAACAGATTATCTTCGGAAAGAATGTTAAGTCGCGATAAGTTATGTTTACTTGATCTATTAGCCAAAGTTCAGATAAATGTTTTAGAAGTGGATATTTATTCTGTATCTTTTATTGTATAATGCTCTTACAGTGTGTGATTTAGTATCACCATTTCACTACTGCAGACTTTAGATAAAAAAGACATTATAAAAGAGGGGTATCTAATAATGATCAAATACAAAATTGATGTTTATCAAGCCCTTAAAGATAAAGGGTATAATACAAATATTATTAAACGCGACAATCTCCTGCCGGGTCAGACGCTCAGCAATATCAAGAATGGCAAAAGCATAACATTTGAAACATTAAATAAAATATGTATTTTACTCAGATGCCAGCCGGGAGACATCATTGAATGCGTGATAACCGATCCAGAGAAAATAAAGTATTTCCGCTGATTCTCTCCCCTTCGACCTACCACATATTTACGGCAATAACGGATCATAAGAGCCCATATCTTTTACATACAAGATATGGGCCCTTATAAATTCCCGTGGAATATATATCGTCGCCACCTACGGTATGCGAGGAAGATACACTCTATATGCCCCGACGGGTGATTTTTATTTTATCCAATCAGTGGCCCTATTTCCGGCATCAGGACTTCCTTGAATTCCTTGATCATGAGTGACCGGAAGCGGAATTTAGGCAGCGGATCATGGGAAACAGCTTTGTAGGCCGCATAGTCTGCACTGTCTTTCAGTTTGTTCTCATTGGCGATCTCCCCATTACGGAAATGGAATGCTTCATACCGGACTTTCTCAGGATCAATAAACCATTTTTCTGCGTATTTACAGATCTCCATATTTGCCGCCGCATAGCGCATCTGATCGAGAATCTCTGAAATATCCTGACCCATGAACCGCGTCTTGTCTTGTTCGATCTCGTCAACAAGCTGCATCAGGATAGCGCCGAGCTTGGGGTTATCCTCCGCATACTCACTGATGATCTCCCGGAGTTCTTGGAGCTTCTTTTCAAATTCATCCTGTCCTCCATCAGAATCCACCGACTCAATGACGCCCCGCAGGAGCTCGACGATATACTCGTAGTCGATCCGAACCCTACTGTAAGCCACGAGCTCATAGTCATCCTGTACCGGCTCCTCGCCCGGTTCCGGCGTAACCGGATCTACTCTCAGTTCTTCCATGACATTCTTATACATGGCCGCATAGTCTTCATACTCTGCTTCTGAGAAACCGACCAGATCCAGCATTGTCCCCTCATACGTTGAGAAGGCTTTCAGGTGGGCAAAGTCATGGTCCAGGGCGCGGAAAAGATGCACAAAGGCACCCTTCTGCTTTTTTGACAGGCCCATAACATCGGCCGCCGTTGGTGCAAGCCCTCTGAGTGCTTTTAATGAATTCTGGAATGCCTGCCAGACCGTATCAAAATCCTCCGCGACCGGATTGCCGCTTCCTCCCCGAGAATACAGTAAGAGTGCATCGTCTATGACTTTTTTGAATCCGTCATGGTTCTGGAAGGTCACTACATGGCCGTACAGTTTGTTGCGGTCAAAGAGGCGGTTCGTCCTGGAAAAAGCCTGGATGATCGTGTGGGGCCCCATCGGCTGCCTGTCCATAAAGATGACAGACATGCAAGGGGCATCGAATCCAGTCAGGAGCCGGTCTACGACAATGACCAGATCTAACTGCTGGTCCCTGCTGAAATACTTTGCTTCCTTCCTGGCAAGTCTCGCATTGAGCCCGCTATTGTATGCATCGATGTTCTCAATCGTATAGGAAGTCCCGAACATGGCATTGTAGTCATTCAGGGCCTCTTTCATTATCTCCTGGTCAGCCTGCGACCGTTCTTTGTTTTCAGAAAGCGAATAGGTAATAGCGAACTTCGGGAAATCCGGCAGTGCCTTATGCACATCTTCTGATATTTTCAGTTCATCTTCCCCCTCTACGATCTTCTTGAGCAAGGCATAATACTTCTTTGCTATGTCAATTGACTGAACCGTCAGGATGGCTTCATAGGTCTTCCCCCTGCCGTTCTGCATGCCCAGTTTTGTGTAGGAATGGTTAAGGATCACATCAAGAACAGCACGCCTGTGAGTCTCCGTATCATAATATCGGCTCTCCTCGTCAAGATTCATTCCTTTAGGGCCAAGGTTCTCCACCATAAATCCAAGAACAGCCTCATCATGGATCGCTTCTTTAATCGTATAGCTGTGCAGGCATTCCCCATAGAGCTGCTCCGTTGTCTGAGCAAGATCACCTTTCTGCTCATAGGCATTCACATCAAATATGGGAGTCCCGGTAAAACCGTACCATACGGAATTACTGAAAAAACTCTCAAGGTCTCTTTTTGTCTGTGGCGTGACGGCCCTGTGGCACTCATCAACAACGAACGCTATCTTGAGCCCCTTGATCTTATTGTAATACCGTGAGCCCGGCTTCACGCGCTTTTTCATGATCTGCATCTTCTGACGGGTCGTGACGATCATCTGCCTGTTGCCGTCAGCCAAGCGCCTGATAAGGCTGCCCACATTATCCGTGTCGTCCACATCGATCGTATCGTTCTGTGCATATGACTGGAAATCCATTGTTGTCTTTTCGTCCAGATCCTTCCGGTCGATAAGGAACACCGTTTTCTCGATGGAAGGAATATCCATCAGGAGGTTCCTTGCTGACTTATAGGATGTCATGGTCTTACCGGACCCGGTCGTATGCCAGATAAATCCGGATTTCCCTCTCTTGGATGCTGCGCGCATGAGCTCTATGGCATGGATCTGGTATGGGCGCAGGATGAGCAGCTGCCTCTTGTCATTATCCAGTACGGTATACTTCGTCACCATCTCATGCGCTTCCGGGATACGGAGGACTGACCTGGCGAAATCCAGGTAGTCACCTACCGGGACGTTCTTCTCATCCAGCCATCTTGTCATGAACTTCTCTTTCAGTTCCGTATCCCTGGCCGCAGCAAAATACTTCGTGTCCACGGCATTGCTGACAACGAACATCTGGACGTTGGAAAAAAGCCCGCGGAACTTCCCTCCGGAGATGTACTTCTTGATCTGCCGGTATGCTTCCTTATAGGAGTGCGTTCTGTTCTTCAGTTCGATATGGATGAGCGGGAGGCCGTTGATCAGCAGGGTAACGTCAAAGCGCCGGCTGCGTTCATCCTCTTCGGTCTTGAACGACTGGTACTGGTTGATCACTTCATAGACACTCGTACCGCCGGCTATGTGCTCGTTGTTGAGGACGACAAGGTGCAGGGGCTCACTTCCCCGCTGTATATGGACGTATACCCTCCCGTTCTCACCGATCAGCCATTTTCCTGCATCATAAAAGGAAGCATGCGAAACATCGTTCTTTATTTTGGCAAACTCAGAATCGCTCAGCGGGATGTCATCCAGTAAGGCCTTATTGTTCTGCTCAAGGATATACTTGAAGTTCTCCCACAGCTTCTCCTCTGTAGTGATGTCAGGGCGGTATGTCCATTGTGATGAGTCGCAGCATAGCTGCTTGATCAACCGCTGCTCGATTGCAGACTCTAATTCTGGCATAAGTTATCCTTTCTGTGGGAACATGTTCTGAAGCATATATTTCTTAAGTTCTTTCATTTCATCGCACTTTTGCTGATGAAGGGTGATAAGGTCATTAAGACTCCTTATGTACTCACCTATTTTCATCTGCTCAGCAATACAAGGAACAGGTACAATGCACTCGTAATAGTCTTTCAAATTATAGTTATTTCTTCCATCACCGGTTGAAATATTCATAGCAAAGTTTTTATGTCTATCCGTATTTAAATAAGCACAAAGATAATCTGAAGTGATTCTATCCTTATATGGTCGAGTTACAATTGTAGCAAAACCTATAGAATCAGCCTCTTTTTCTGTAATTACAGCCGATGTTCCTATATCTCCAGTATGAACTGTAATGACATCACCAATCTTATGTTTTCTCGAGGAATTCTGTCTTGCAAAATCTTTATCGAGATAAATTGGATTATCCCCGAACTCAAAGCGGCCATCTTTTATATCAGAGTTTCTTATAAGCAAAACCCCGTGATCTGTATAATGAGAAGTCATAGTAGTGACTAAACCTATATATATTTCGCCAAGCTCTATTACCTTACGCTGTTCCCAATCATCCGTAAAGCCAGCAAAGCGAATATCCGGCGCAGACTGCTCTTCTTGAGGAAACATTTTCTGAAGCATATACTTCTTCAATTCTTTTGTTTCATTACACTTACGCTGATGAAGGGTGATGAGGTTGTCAAAGTTGTTTAAGACCACTGAAATCTGCTTCTGCTCTGTTATAGAAGACGGCATATTAATTGACACTTCATCAAAGAAAGCCTTAGTGTCAACATTCAACAATCCATGATTTCTCGCTCCTTCCGCACATATCTGCGATACATCATCGTACCACTGAAGCGTGTCAAAATAACACTCCAAATAATCAGAATTTACATCGGCTGAAGAAAGCGCAAAACAGATATAAAGTGTCGATAAACAGCCCTGTTCATAAGCATTTAAGCGTTTTATAGAACCAAAATCGTAGCCGTTAGAATAGCTTTTGTTGTATGCAAATTCACCTTTCTTGAGTAGGTAATAATTTGACATATCTTTTGCTGCCACGACCCTGTTAAAGAAATCCCGTTGATCAATTAAGCCATACTGAGAAGCTATTGTAAGTGGCAAATCTGATTCGTTATTTTTGTTTTTTCTAACGACCCTCTCACATATCTCCCCCAACTTACGCTGTTCCCAATCGTCAGTAAAACCCTGGAATCTTATATTAGGTGTGTTCGCTCCCATCATCACACCTCCTTAAGTATTCGTAAGAGACCGGCCATATCTGTCTTTATTTCATCACTCTGATATACTAAATCTCCCATCATATCTATGAGACTGGCCTCAGCATTTCTGATTTCAAGGCTTGTATTATTCATTCTTCCTGTTAATGCTTTTAAGTCCACTTCAGGTTCTTTTTCACTGCTATCTACATAACGCGGGATGTTCAAATTAAAGTCATTCTTTTTTATATCTTCAAATGAGGCAAGGTATGCTTCCTTGTCTACAGAACTACGATTCTTATAAAGCTCTAATACTCGGTCAATATGTTCGTCCAACATCACATTCTGCTTCTTTTCTTTTACGAAGAGCTTCTGTGCATCAATAAAAAGAACATCCCGACCTTCCCTATGCTTCTTTAAGACGATGATGCAAGTCGGAATCGACGTATTATAGAACATGTTGCCCGGTAAACCAATCACCGCATATATGGAACCGTTCTCAAGCAAAATCTTGCGTATAACACCTTCGGCTGCTCCCCTAAAAAGTACGCCATGAGGAAGTACAATCGCCATAGTGCCGGTCTGGCGGAGATGGTAAAATCCGTGAAGAAGAAAGGCATAGTCTGCCTTTGATTTTGGAGCGAGCTTTCCGCCGTAATCCATGAAACGCTCATCTTTTAAGAAGCCATCCGCAGCAGACCAATGTGCCGAGTAGGGGGGATTCATTGTGACCACATCGAACTCAGTTTCTTCATCTGTTGGCCAGTCTGTATCAAGTGTATCCGCATTCCTGAGGATTTGATTCTCGGGCAGCACCCCATGAAGGAACATGTTCATCCTTGCAAGGTTATATGTGGACGGCATAAGCTCCTGTCCATAAAACTTTATATAATCCGGTTCCTTTGAATAATTCCTGCAGCTCAGCATAAGGGATGCAGAACCCATACAGGGGTCATAGACCTGCAATCCTTTCTTTTCTTCCTGTCCAAAGATAGCGATCCTGCAAAGAATCTGGGAAGGCGCATGCGGCGTATAGAACTCTCCGGCTTTCTTTCCCGTTTCAGAAGCGAACTGAGCAATCATGTATTCATAGGCGTTACCGAGCACATCACCCTCACTGTGGATAAGGTCGGCAGGCTCCAGCACTTTAATCAGTTCAGCAATCGTGCTGCTCTGCTTCTGGTCGTTTGGACCGAGACGGTTTGAATAAAGGTCCACATCAGCGAATAGATTGAGGAAGATTTCATCTGATTCCTGGATACGCTTAAAAGCTGACTGCAACTTTTCCCGGTTGAATCTGTTATCTTTTGCAGCCTGCAAAATACTCGTATAAGTCATGTCGGGATCGAGTGTGTAATGCAGAGAATCCATAATCTCATCCAGAAGTTCTTCCGAATCATCGGATTTTAACGCTACTTCGTAAGAAGCAAGCGCTATATCAAGATCCTTAGGTTCCTTATCATTGATCAGGTCATATACCTGGACAAGGTATTTGTCTGAAAGGTATTTATAAAAAACAAGACCAAGAAGGTATGTCTTATACTCATTTGCATCCATCTTGCCCCTGAGTACATCCGCGCCATTCCACAAAACCTGTAATAAATCTTTACTATCAGCCATAAAGCAGCCCTCACTTTTCTTTTTTATCTTGTATATTCTACCACAAAAAAATAACTACTTACCGATGACTTATGCCCCTTTAACGCAAAAAAGGATTCCCGCTGCCTTTCCCTGGCAACAGGAATCCCTATTTCATCTCTTCGACAAACAGCGGTTTGTAGAAAAGTTTTCCCAACTGTAGCCGTTTTGCGTTCCGCACAACTTATTTGACCTGCATGCTTCTTATGAACCTACAAAAAGGAGCTACCGTAACAGCAGCTCCCGTTCAATCTATCAACCTCCAGCCTTGCTCACATAGAAGGAAATTCCTTCATACCTCCAGCCTTCATATTTCACAATATGATCGCTCTCGCCTTTACTCGTCGTGTAGTGATGATTACCGGTCCTCTGGATCGGATGATAATGCCTGTAGATCGGCACTATCTTGTCCGTGTCCGAATACCAGGCAATGCAGTCATAATGCCATCCCAGCCCTACCAGCCAATCCTTCTCACTCTTCGACTTCGTGTAGTGATGCTCGTTTCCGTTGTTCGGATTGGATAATCTATAGATCGGCTCGCTCGATGTCTTGGGAGCATACCACGCAATTCCCTCGGAATTCCAGTTTCCTACATTCAAGTATTTCTGGCGTTCTGATGTACTCGCTGTGTAGAAATGCTCACCGGTTCTTGTGTTAAAGAGACGATAAACCGGGATGATTTCCTTCTGCTCAGAAACGATCCTGAAATTACAGGACTTCGTACCGGAGTAGTTTCCGATGCCTTTAGCTGTGACTGTCGCAAGACCGATGTTCGTATTTTTCTTATACGTCAGTGTATAGTCCTGATCTTTAATGAGCGTTTTCGAGCCTACCTTCAGCGTTGGTGTGGGTTTCTTTGCCTTCCCGTTATACACGTAGCTCTCTGACTTTGTTGCCATCGTCCCTTTGCTGATGTCAGCCTGAACGATTTTAAACGTACAGGTTACTTTCCCCTGATAGTTTCCACGGCCGTAAGCAGTAAGGGTAGCTGTGCCAAGGTTTTTATTGCCTGTATATCCCACTACATAGTCTGTACCGTTCGTAAGCAATTTTCCATTCAAGCGGACGGATGGCTTAGGCTGCCTTGCTGAACCGGTGTACTCATATTCTGCATACGCTGTCGTGAGTGTTCCTTTCCCGATATTAACCGGCTCCTTGCTATGTGTTTCCCCGCAGCCACTGCACTTATAGCCTTTGACAACATTCTCTGTCCAGGCAGCTTTATCCTCGACCCACTGATTTTCATATACCGGGTACTTATACCCAATGAAGATTCTATCGGATTCATAGGAATGACCAAGGTACTCACAATGATATCTGATATTTGATACTGCATCTTCTTTGGATAACCAATTCCCATTCTCATCTACGTCAAGCCATTCTCCACACGTACAAACAATATGTGTTTCATAGATTTTGGACGCCTCGGCCTCGTCAGCAGTCAACTTCCCTTTAAGAACCATATTCCAAATCACATCGGGGTCTGTTGTCATATCGTACCGTGTGATTACGCGTTCATAATGTCCCGTAGCAGGATGCGTTACCTTGCCTGTATAAGCCTTATACTTATGTACGTGAGTATCAGATATACCGACGATTTGTTCTTCGTCCGTTTCTTCTTCGATAATATCGGATGTTTCTGTTTCTTCCGCAAGAGCATCTACCGGAATTTCCGTCTGTTCTTCTACATCTTCCGAACTTTCTTCCATAGCTGCACCCTTATCTTCCAGTGCGTTTCCGCCCACAGATTCCTCATAAGCATACTCATTCTCCACGAAAGACATATCAGTCTGACTGAAATCGTCTGAAGCCAGAACACTCGCTGTTCCGCCAAATAATGATAAGACAACAGCAGCAGACGTCATCATAGCAGCAATTCTAATTTTGAGTCCTCCCATTGCAACCTCCGTTTTTTAGCTCGATTAAAAGGGTCTTATGATTGCTTTTGAATAGTATTATTTTAGCATAATGAGCGTCTACTTCACACGAAATTTATTCTTCTGTGCTATATTTATATATGTTTCATATACTCCACTTTCCTTATACAATCACACTATAAATCGTGTGATTGTATGAACGCCCCTTCCTGCCCCAAAGACCACCTCAGAACAGAATCAGCAGCCTTCTCACCGTATTTCGCATCAAAAAAGAGCCTTTCTGCCGGAAAAGCCCTGTTTATACCACTATTTGCCCTGTTTCAAAGCCGTTTTCCTGTATCAATATTGAGCACGTAGCATCTATCAAGACGTTATCTTTGATACAAAGCCTATATGTACGATTAGCCCAGAAACCGCTTGATTTCTGGGCTTTTTCACATTTTGGCGCA
>OCTX012286275.1_pt1 | contig 32637 bp, 15 predicted proteins | sample 1539691 | NCBI WGS metagenome assembly OCTX01 (sample SAMN02144231, study PRJEB22623) | gut metagenome | biome: sheep rumen | host: Ovis aries | place: New Zealand
CTAAAAAAGAAAGGTAAGTGCGAAGGCATCTGCAGAAACAACGTCAAGAACAAAATCATTCAGATCATTACTGCCATGATAAGGAAAAAAAGAAAAATTCGACCGGAATTTCATTTTTATAAATAACACCATTGTTGCAGTGTGTTAAAAATGTTAATTTTCTTGGTTTTTACTATAAGTTGCGAATGATTCATGGATTATTTTTTTAAGAAAGAAAATGCCTTGATTTAGTTGAAAGTTTAAGGTTGAAAGAGCCAGTGCTGATGGATTAGTTGGACAAACATAATATAATAAAAAAGGAGGAAAAAAATATAAAAAGATAAAAAAACAATGCTGATGATTCTGAAAAACAGGAAAAAGATTACCTAAAAGGTAATGGAAAAAGGTGGAAAAAGAAGTTACTCTGTGTGTCAGGCTAATACGTATATGTTATATAGAAGTGAAGAGTGTAGTTACCCTGGGGATGGATTTGTTGGTGGGCGGGGCAACGGAGGCGTAGGAGGTGAAAAATCCGTTTTTACACGTAGGACGATACTGGTACGTACGACGGGAAAACACAATTATGATGGTGGGCTTGGTACGTATTAGGGGCGTGAGTGCTCCAGAAGACGGATTTAAAAAAATGTGCGCCAGCGGGAGCTGGCGCACATAATATAATAATCTTAAATAATCTTATTCTTGATATAATAATCTTATTGTTGGGAAATCGGATTATTTCTTGATTTTGAGCATGGCGAAGGTCTTTGCCGGGATGGTGTATGCGAAGCTGGTGCTCTTCTTTCCGACGCTGTTGATGGTAACATTCTCGGTCTTCGGAGTGATTTTCTCCGGCTCGTCGAGTGTGTTCTCGGCAGTGAGCTCAGGTGAGTTGAACGTGGTCATCTCTGCGCTGCTCACGCTGTTGAGGCCGTCGAAGTTGAGGTTGACACTTTGAGCTTGGTCGCCTGTGTTGACGATCTTGACGATGATGCTGTTGTCAGACTTCTCGTAAACGGCGCTGGCGAAGAGTCCGTCCTGGTCGCTGTTGCCTGCCACCGGCTTTCCGTTCATCGTGAGCGCGAGCACGTTGCTGCCCTTGTTGCGGCTGAACAGCTGCTGCACATAGTAAGAGCAGCTGCGGAATGAGCGGAGGTTGTCGTACCAGATCATGTCGGGACGCCACTGCCATCCGTCGACGTGTGCGAAGAGGGGCGCGTAGGTTGCCATGTCCACGATGTCGGCGTTGCGCTCCATACCCGTCATGAAGGCGGCTTCGAGCAGTGCTGCGTTGAAGTGGTTCCATTTCTTTCCGCGTCCGTGGCATGCGTACTCACCAGCAAACACGTGCGGACCCTTACGGTCGTAGTTGTCGTAGCGGTTGCCCTGTGAGAGGAACCAAGTCTCCGGACGGTAGAAATGCTCGTCGACGAGGTCTGCTCCCAGCTTCTTCATCTCCGGCCAGAGGTAGTCGAACTGCTTGCCCTCTGAGTCAGGACCGGACGTACCGATAATCTTGATGTCGGGATATTTGGCACGTACCTGCTCCACGAACGGCTTGAGGTTCTCAGGGTAGATGGCATCCCACTGTTCGTTTCCGATGGCCACGAACTTGAGGTTGAATGGAGCGGGGTGTCCCATGTCGGCACGCAGCTTTGCCCAGCGGTTCTTTGCCGGGTCTCCGTTGGCGAACTCGATGAGGTCGAGGACGTCGTCGATGTAAGGCTGGAGCTGGTCAACTGGCACGTGAGCGTCGCTGCGCTGTGAACCGTTCTGGAACTCGCAGCTCAGACCAACGCTGAGCACGGGGAGCGGTTCTGCACCGATTTCCTCGCTGAGACGGAAATACTCATAGAATCCGAGTCCGTAGCTCTGGAAGTAGTCGGCATAGTAGCGGTAGGTGAATGTGTTCTCCCAGCGGTTCTTGTTTGTCGGACGGTTCTCAACCGGACCCACGCTGTTCTTCCACTGGTAGCGTGTCTCGAGTGTGGTGCCTTCCACGATACATCCTCCCGGGAAGCGGAACACGCCCGGATGGAGGTCAGCAAGTGCCTGTGCCAGGTCTTTGCGCATACCGTTCTCGTCGCCGTTGAAGACGTCAGCCGGGAACATGGAGATATGCTCGAGGTCAACGCATCCTGTGCCTGAGCGGTGTTTCTCGTCGTCCACCATGAGTATTCTCACATTTGCTTTGTCGATGGTCTTGCTGCTCTTGATGGTGCAGGTGTACTTCTTCCATTCTTTGGAGTCCACCCGTATGTCGGCCGTGGAGAACTCCTGGTGCTCACCCATGGTGTGCTGGTCGACGAACTGAATCCAGAGGTTCTGTGGCTTGCCGTCGGGCACACGTGCCCAAACGCTGAACTTGTATTCCGCGTCCTTCTGGAGTCCGATACCGAAATATCCCTCGTTCTGCAGTCCGGTCCACATGTCTCGGTGTCCTGCGCTGGTGAGGTGTGCGTAATGCGGGTTTTTGTCGAACGGTCCGTCGTTCTTGATTTCCACCTTTCCGAATGCGTCCCATCCCATGAGGTGGTCGGGCGTGAATTCGAACGACCGGTTCTTGATGAGTTCTCCATACAGCCCACCGTCGGCGGCGAAGTTAATGTCCTCAAAGAAGATTCCGTACATCGTAGGCTGTACGGCCGCCCCTAATTTCTTGGTGTTGATGTCCATCTGGTGGACAACTTGTGCATTGGCAGATGCTGCTAAGCACAAAGCGGCCAAAATTACTCTCGTTTTTTTCATTCTCTCTTTTTTATTTAAAATTTAACAGATTGTTATTTGTTATTTTGTGTAATTACGAATAAAGAAATCCACAGCTAAAGAATACTTATCTTTTAAATAGAATTTTTCCATTCATTATAAACAGGCCTTTAGAAGGTGTGGCTGACAAGCGTCTGCCACTAAGGTCAAAAATCCCATTTGCTTCTTTGGCGTTTCTGTCATTATTATATGTGGATTCTACTGATGTTGTTATCTTTTGATAATCTTCTTGTGAAAAAACGCATGTTTCGCCTTCAAAACATTCAATTAATCTGGGAGGATACATGTCCGTGAATGCTGCATAAAAATCAAATGGATTCATGAGATTCCCAATGCCTTCAACAATTGTAAGATTGCCCCAGTTGTAAATATCCGAAGTGTTTTCTCCGTCAGTGGAGGGACCAGCAATATATGCATTTAAATCATTATCTATTATATACCGAGGAATGTCAAATAAGACCATCTCTGTTTGCTTTTCCTTAGTCAGTGAAAAATACAGGCCCTCAGCCGCTTGAAAAACGCATGTCTCTCCCTCATCTGCAAGAAAATCGTATACTAATTGTTCATCTTGTCCAGGTTGGTCGGAACGATAGACCTTTCCGTCTGTCTCGCGGAACCAATAGTCAAAGTCGTAATTATCAGAATTGTCGCATACTATGTTGTAATATATAGAACTGCCTTTTTCAATTTTTTCTTTTACTTCATAGTAGTAGTCAATCCAATGAGATTCCCAGTCATTGCCATTCTGTCCACTGAAAACCTGACAGTGCCATTTTTTACCTAATTTCAAAAATGGCTGATATTCATGCTGCGCTTGGGCACTTTGCCCTGCGATGATGTTGATGACAGCTACGATGTCGGAAATATCCACCTTCTGGTCCTGGTTGACGTCGGCATGTTCATAGTTGGCGGTGCCTGCAATTTGGTTGATGATGGCCACGATGTCGGAGATGTCGATGGCTCCGTCTTGGTTGACGTCGCCGGTGAGATGTTCGGCAGGTTCTTCGTGCGGTATGCTGGTGAGTGTGAGCTGGAAATGGTCGGCACTCCACCATCCGCTGGCTGGTAGGTCGGCAGAGAAGCTGATGGAGAGTCTCTCTCCGCGTCCCACGAATACAGGCTCCGTCCGCATCTCAAACCATCCGCTGGGCAGGTTGCTGCCTTCAACGGCCTCTGTCCCTTTGCCCACTGTGGTTGCTGTCTGGGTTTGCAGTGTGTCGGTTAGTGTCTCTCCTGCGTCGTTTCCAATGTTGATGGACGTGGAGGCGGTGAGGGAGAGGTTTGCGTTGGTGGATGCCCTTGTCAGAATGCTGAGTTCGTAGTATCCCTGAGGCAGTCCCGAGATGTCCTGGCTCATGGATGAGCTGAACGCCGAGCCTTTCCATATATTCCAGTATGGCGCGGAGGCATCTCCGTTGAACGGGTTGGCTTTGTCGTAGTCGATGTTTGTGACGTTCCATCCGTAGCTGGTGGTTCGGTTGCAGTCGGGGTTGACGATGAACCGAGACGCGTCGCGTGGTGTGAATCCGTCGTCGTCAGGCTCAGCTCCTGAGATTTCCGGCATGAGCGCGTAGAGCGCCTGCTCGTTGTCAGAAAGGAGAGAGTCGATCTCTGTCTCTTCCACATCTCCGATTCTGGAGAGTTGGAAGTTGTCGGCACCAACCCATCTTGCGTTCATCTCACCGAGGTTGCGAATGCCGACCTGCAGCTTTCCGTCGGTGACGACGATGCTGTCGATGGTGAGGAAAGAAGTGGTGTCGAGCTCGCTGTCTTTGGTGACAGGTTGGAAGTAGAGCTGGTTGGAAGTCTGTGCATAGAGTCCGGCCGTGGCGTTGACGCTGGCGCCCTCCTCGCCGTTACTGCTGTTGAACACATTGGCTTTCAGACTGTAAACACCGTCGGGCAGTTCTTCTTCGATGTCCTGGAAGTAATTGAAACTGATGACCTTTCCCGTTGTGCTCCACACCTCGAAATAGGTGTCGCCCGTTGCCTTTGTGTAACCGTTCTGGGCATCCATGGAGCAAGTCCAGTGGCTGATGTCGGTTTTTGAGTCCGTCTCGATGGTGGGGTTCTTGATATAGCCGCTGGCCGCCCCTGAGCTGTTGACCGTGATGCCGTTGAGCGTGAGTATGGTGACGCGGAATCGGTCGTTCTCCAAGTCCATGTCAGTGGCGTCGATACCCGTGATTTTCACTGTGGTGCTCTCAAATAGGGAGCGGTCGGTCTCCTCGTAAACGGAAACCCAGCTACCGTCCTCCATCTCACGTTCGATGATGAGCCGGTCGGTCATGTCGGTGTTCGGGTTGGTGACGGTGAAATTGACGGTGTTATTTGTGATGTTCGGGCTGACGTCGAGTGAAGGTGTCTTTGCCGACGGTGCCCAGAAAGTCGGCACTTTCGTGTATTTTGCGTTGTATGCGAATGTGGAGCGGTGGTCACGGTAGACTTGTCCTGCAGGTGTGATCCCCCCGTCCTTGTAGAACATCCAGCTCCAGTAGTTGTCGAATCCGTAGATGCAGTAGCGCTCAATCCATCCACATTCCTCCATTTTCTGCAGCAGCACTTGAAGGTATTTGCGGTATGTGCCGTACTTGTCGGAATATCCGCTCCAGCTCTCTCCCCATGACGACCCGATTTCCAGCTCAGTGATCCAGAGTGGCCGTCCCGTGTTGTTCCACACCTCCTTGCAGTGGTCTACGAAATAGCTGGCGTAGCCGCTCTCGCTTCGTCCTCCGATGTCCCAATAGGCGTGTGTGACGGCGAAGTCACAGCGGTTCTGCATGTTGTCCACGTATTTGAAGTAGTTGGTGAGATAGGAGAAGTCGGTAGGCTGTGGCGATCCGATACGTCCACCACTGGCTTTGAAGTCGCTTGTGATGCCGTAGGCCGTCCATTCGTTGATGGTTCCGCCGCATGAGCACTTGCTGCTGGTGTGCTGCTCGGAGTGCTCCGGCTCGTTGAGTGAGAAGGCAGCGGTGCTCGTCTTGTTGTTCACCTCGTTTGCGCTTGGCCAGAACCGGTGCTGGCGGCAAGGCACGAATTCCATGTTTGAGGTGGAGCTGTAACCAGCGCTCCACGACCAGAACCAGGATGCCCTGAGCGAGTTGCCCTGACTGGCTCCGCTGGTGTTTCCCCATCCTTTCTTGCTGAGATACTGCCAAGGCTTGACGTACACCGACGTGACGCGTTTGTAGAGCGGGGTGGGGAGGGTGATTTCGAGGTCGGCATGGTCAGCCACGTAGACACGGCTGTATCCTCCGTCGTTCTTTCCAGACGCCAGCGTGGCCATATATCCGCGCCGGAGCGTGAAACTGGTCATCGCGTTGCTTTGTTTCTTCAGGTCGAGGTGGCTGCCAACGCCCAGCGTGAACTCGCCATTCGTCCCCTGGCAGGTCATGATGGCTGAGGGAATCGGTATGACGGCAGCTCCGTTGAGGAAGATGACAACTCTGCAGTTCGTTCCGTTTTTGGCGGCCGTGCCGTTGATGCGTACGTATCGCAGGTAGGTGCTGGCTACATCGCCGGCAGGGATGTTGTCGAAGATGAGCCAGGTGCGGTCGCTTCCGAGGTTGACTATGGAACTTCCGAGTATGGGTGTGGCGTTTGCGGTGATGTGGATGTCGATGTCGTCGCTGCGGTCGACGGTCCTGTTGTAGATTTGGCAGTAGTCGATTTCGTTGACTCCCTGTGCGTTGGTGTAGACTTCGCCCTCATAGGCTCTTCGTGCCCCCTGCCAGTCCGTGTCCTGGGTTGGGATGGCGGTGAACTGGGAGTGGCTTCCCTTGGGCTTGTCGTAGTAGACGCTGACGTAGTCCTTCCCTTTGTTCGCCCCGTCGATGCCGAGGTATTTTCCGTTCTTCTTATTGACAAGATAGGTGTATGTGCCTTCGCTGAGGACCCACAGATAGCGTGCGTCGGTGGACTTTGCCGACTCGAACACCACGTTGTAGCTGCTCGAACTGCTGGCCGCAAGGTATTTCCCGGAACTGACCTGCCGGAGCAGTACATAGCCGTTCGTGCCAGAGTCTTCTGCCTTGAACTGGTAGGTTTCGGCTTCGGCATTGGTGCCGAAAGCCGACAGCGCAGGCGATGTGCCATCCCCGTTGCTGCCGAGCAGCTTCTCGTAGATGTTGAGCCAGATGTAGTAGTTTGTGCCAGGCTGGAGCGCTGCGGATAAAGCAGATTGTAGTGGCAGCAGTGCCATAATGGCAATAACCAGCATTCTGGCGTATGCATGGATATATCTTCTCCTCATAAGGTGGTCAGTTAGCAGTAGTTGAACAAAGACGTAAAAAAGGTTGCGAATCCTTCGTAGATAAAATTCGCGTTTATTTTGCAAAATTACGCAAAAAAAATGATATATCCATATTTTTTAAAGAAAAGTGGCAAATGTTGTCGTTCTGACACTCATTTGCCACTTCTCCTGCCAGCAATTTGCTGGCGTTATTCTGTCTCAGCTTTCTGCAAGATTACTTCTTCCAGGCGTTGACCACTTCTCCGATGTACATGGAGTGGATTCCTGCCGGGAAGTTTGCGTACATGTTCTTCGGCGCGTCGCTCTTGAAATACTGGGACTCGAAGGGTGCGGCATACATGATTTTACATTCAATCACCATGGTTGCCTCGGTGTAGTAGGGCGTTCCGTTGGCGGTGTAAGCCGTATGGAGTCCGAGTGCCTTGGCCTTGTCGCCGTCGCGTCCGCTCTTACTGCCCATGTAGTTGAGCACCTTGCTTTGCTCCACGTCGAAGGCCATCACCGTGAAATACTGGGCGCGGTCCATGAATTCCTTGGTATAGCGCTTTTCTGCCACGTACACGGTGAGTGCTGTGCGTCCCCAGAGGGTACCGATGCCTCCCCATCCGATGGTCATGGCATTGCTCTTCTGCTTGTCGCCGGCGCAGAGCAGCTCTGCCTCGTGAAACCACTCAAATCCGTTCTCTTGGAAATCCTCCCTTACGTTGAACTTCTTGAATCCGTTCTCCTCCTGCGCGTTGGCAGTCGTCACTGCAGCCATCAGCATGGTCAGTACGGCTGCGATAAAAGTCATTTTCTTCATGAGATAATTGTTTGTTGAAAAATTAAAATGGTCATGCAAATTTACATAAAAGTTTTGAATTTAACGTGAGTCCGACGAATATTTTCTTTCGAAATAATATCCATGAATGACCACGAATGTCCATGAATGTGAATTTTTTGAGTGAATATTTTTATTGATAATCAAGAATTTGAGAATTTTTTAGTATTGATAATCAAGAATTAGAGAATTATTTTAGAATCTGCCTTGAGTTTTCTTTAGAAGAAAAATCATGGAAATAAGACGGTGTCAGAAAAAAACGAATGAAGAAAATGACAGATTTTTATAATTTTGTTATTTGTTTTTCGTTTTTTATAAAATAAACAAAAAGACTATGGATAAGAAAAACATGTTAAGATGGTGCTGTATGGCCTTGCTGATGCTGCTCAGTACCTCAAGGGTAAGTGCCCAGAACCCTTATCTGCCGCTTTGGGAGTTTATTCCCGACGGTGAACCCTATTTGTTTGAGGACCCGGACAAACCTGGCGAGTACCGCGTGTATATCTACGGATCGCACGACATGCTGAAGACGGAGTACTGCGGCCGGGACCAGGTGGTATGGTCCGCCCCGGTCAACGACTTGACCAGCTGGCGTTATGATGGCATCATCTTCAAGAGCGAGCGTGATGCCAACGGCAACCTGCTGAATGAGGGCGGGCTGGCCGATGTGCTGTACGCACCCGACGTGGCCTTGAAAACGAATCCCGACGGCACGAAGACCTATTATCTCTATCCTAATAACCAGGCTGGCGGTCGTCAGACGATGGTAGCGAAGTCAGACCGTCCCGACGGCCCGTTCGTGGTGTGCAACTGGAGCAAGGACAATCCCCGCGAGACCACCGGTATCTTGCATTTCGACCCCGCCGCTTTTGTGGATGACGACGGCCGTGCATACGCCTACTGGGGATTTGAAAATTCAGAGGCGGCAGAGCTTGACCCTTCCACGATGTGTACGTTGAAGCCCGGCACACAAATCATCAAGGACATGATCCCCGGCCGGAAGCAAGACGATTTGTTCCGCTTTTTTGAGGCATCTTCAATCCGCAAAATCAAGGACAAATATGTGTTTGTCTACAGCCGTTGGACCCGTGAGGGCGAGTTTGACTTGCCCGGCAGCAACTATACGCTGGCATACGCCTACAGCGACCACCCGCTCGGTCCCTGGACCTACGGCGGCACCATCATAGACGGGCGAGCCCGCGGTAAGGATGTGAATGGCAACACGATTCCCACGGCGTCTTCTACCGGCAACACCCATGGCAGCATCTTGGAAATCAACGGCAAGTGGTGGGTATTCTACCATCGCCAGACCGGCTCCAACGAGTTCTCTCGGCAGGCGATGGTAGCCCCGATTGAGGTGAAAGTGGAAGAAGGCAAAGGGGGCAAGGTGATTATCAGCGAAGGGGAATATACTTCAGAGGGTTTCGCCACAGACGGCTTGAATCCATTCCACCGCACACCAGCCGGCCTGGCCTGCTACCTGATTGGCCCGAAACCCGATGAGGTGGAGTTCCCGAACAAACATCATTTCGGTTCTTATCTGCAGCCCGTCTATCTCGATTATGACTCCTATCAGGGACCTTCATCACAGAAAGTGCCGTTCATGCCAGTGGTGAACAATACCGACAGGTCAACAGTAGGGTATAAGTATTTTAATTTCAACCGACTTGGACAATCACAGTCTGTGTCAATGCTAATACGGCTGAAACCGCTCGGCATCAACGGAAAGATAGAAATTCTTGTTGGAAGTCCTTACAAGGAGAAAAGCGGAAAATGTGTCGGAAGGGTTGATATCAAGAGCGACATGGCGCAGAAAATGACAGAGCTGTCCGTGCCGCTGAGAGGCATCTATGGCATGACAGGCAAACAGCCAGTCTATTTCCTCTTCACCTCTGACACGAAGGAACGGTCGATATGTGATTTCTATGATTTTATGTTTAAATAAACGCCAACAACCATGAGACGATATCCTTCATACATATTGCTGACGCTGGTGCTTATGTTGTTTTCCTCGTTGCAGGCCAGAAAAAGACAGGAACTGAAACCCAGGCTGGTCGTGATGACGGATATTTGTCCGGCTGATGTGGAACCCGATGACATAGAGTCTGCCATCCGTCTGCTTGCCTATGCTGACCGTTTTGAAATCGAGGCTGTCATTCCTTCAATAGGATGGAACTGCGACCCTTATCCTCCAGAATGGGTGAAATGTCTTGAGAATGTGATAGATGCATACGAGAAGGATGTGCATAACTTGATGAATCGGTCACACCAGACATCGTTTCTCCCCTTAAATCAAGAACAGACAATGGCTCAGCCTATTGGTTATTGGCCGAGTGCCGACTATTTGAGGAGCCGTGTGGCTTTAGGTAGCCCGAAAGCAGGCATTGGGGTGATAGGCGAAGGTAACGACACGCCAGGCAGCAGAAAAATCATTGAGCTGTTGGATGAGGCAGATGAACGCCCGATTTATTTCTGTGCGTGGGGTGGAGCGAATACGCTATCCCAGGCAGTATGGCGGCTTCAACATGACAGGAGCCCAAAAGACTTGATCAGGGCTTTGCATAAAATGCGTCTTTACACTATCACCGACCAGGATATGAAGTGGACGATGCGAAGGCAACTAGACTACAGCTCTCACATGTGGCTGCGAAAAGAGTTTTCCAACGAGTTGATGCTGATATGGGATGAGTCGGCATGGCTGAACCATAATGACCTTGGCAACAAGAATTGGGACCGTCATGCACGACTGATTCAGGGACATGGAGAAATGGGCAGGATTTATCCGAAGAACAAATATGGTGTGGAAGGCGATACCCCCAGTTTCTTTCATTGTATGCCCAACGGTCTGAACGACCCTGATGACCCTACACAAGTTGGGTGGGGAGGCTATCATCAGTTCGGTCTGTCGCCAGATGGCCTGACTTATGCTTGGACAAACTGGCAACAGCCCGTGAAGGATTATTCCAACCATTTTGAAGTTCGATTCTATCCTGATGAGTTCAACGACTTTGCGGCAAGGATGCAGTGGGCTGCTGAAGGCAAGGGAACAACGAATCCGGTAGTTATCGTCAATGGAAAGCGGGGCCTTTCACCGATACTGCTAAAAGCGAAAGTTGGCCAGACCATCAAGCTGAATGCCGGTAAAAGTTACGACCCTGAAGGTGACACACTTCGATTTCTATGGTGGGAGCAGCTGCCAAAGACCAAGTCAACAGGAGTTTTAACAAATGTGTCGGCCACTCAATCCCCTGTTTTGACAGTGATTGTCCCACCATCCTACAAAGGGAGGAAGATACATCTTGTTTGTGAGGTCCACGATGACAGTCCCTTTCAATTGGTTTCCTACCGACGTGTCATTATCGATGTGGCTGAATGATAACTCTGAGTGTCAAAATCAATGGTCTGTTGGTTTTGACACTTTTTTTGTTAGAAATGCAACATAGGGGGCGTATGGTGCATTCTGTGTTTTAGCTTGAAAATAATTGAAACGTGGAAGAAAGCGAATCATGCTTTTTATACGTATATTTGCAAAAATATCAAAAAATACAGCAATGATTATGAAACGACTTCCGATTATGATGCTGATGATGTGTGTGGCCACGCTGAGCCATGCACTGGAGAACATCAAAGTGGGCAACACCACCCGTACAATGATTTCTTATGCCCCCAAGGGCCTCCCTGCCAGTCCCGCGTTGATGATAGCCTGCCACGGAGCCAACCAGGACGCTCCCTATCTTCAGAGCCTGGCGAAGTGGGAGAGTGTGGCCGACACCGCCAAGTTCGTCGTGGTTTATGCCAACGGAGTGAACAAATACTGGGACATCTCCGGCACGAGCGACCTTCAGTTCATGGAGGTCATCATCGATTCCATGTACTCACGCTACCACATCAACAAGAACCGCGTGTACCTGACCGGCTTCTCGATGGGAGGTATGTTCACTTATCACGCCGCCAACCGCATGGCCGACAAAATCGCAGCCTTCGCGCCTGTCAGCGGCTATCCGATGGGCGGTCCGAACGCAACAGCCTCTCGTCCGGTTCCGATACTTCATACCCACGGCACTGCTGATGATGTGTGCTCGTATGGACCCGTTCAGTCGCATATCGACGCATGGGTGAAGTTCAACGGATGCAATCCAACACCCGAAATCATCAAGCCATATCCGAAGTCGAAACCCAACTCTCCTGCAGAGCTGAAACGCTACCGTGGAGGCAAGAACGGGGTAGAGGTCGCACTGCTCACACTGGCCGACAAAGGGCACTGGTGGTCAATGGACACGGCTCAGGCTTTGACATCGGAAGAGATATGGAATTTCTGCAAACGTTACAGCCTGGGACCTGACGGACCGGAGCTGACCGAGGTCACTCCGGAAAACCGGTCGTTCGACATGCTGGCGGACCGCGACGACACGTTTTCTGCCACCTTCTCTGAGCGTGTGAGCCAAAAAGCAATATCCGCCACGCTGACATCGGAAAAAGGCACGGTTATAGCCCTTGAGACCCAGCAGTCGGAAGATTACAGCCCGACAGTCACATTCAAAATCCCGTCAGGAAGCACGGTGGCTGACGGCATATACACCCTGAGCATCACGAACGCTACGAACAAGGAAGGCGGTGTGGCTGAGCCCTTCACGTTCACCTACGTATACGGCGTGGAGGAAGTGGGTGCCACCCTGAACGTGGACACCATCTTCTGCCCCGACCTGGGGGCAGAGCGCGACGCTATCGGTGAAGGCATCCCGGCCGGATGGAGGCGAGTGATGACGCCTTCGTCGGGCTCGGCAGAGACTCTGAACGGAGCCGTTGCCAACTGTGCCGGCGTGCGCATGAAATATTTCCAGCCCGGAGGAGACTTCGACGCGGGATTCTATCTGAGCGCCAGGGAGTATGCGTCGTGCAACCTGTATTACAGCTACGCCGCATCCAAGCGCCTGCCATTCAAGAAAGGAAAATACCGCGTCTCTTTCAACTCCACCTACTGGAGCGAAGGCGCTAAAAACGCCAACGCCACCTTCAATTTCTATCTGAAAGACTACAAAGAAGGAAAAACCGCCGTCTCCGCCACCTCTCTCCTCTCGTCGAACACGATGAAAGAGAGCACCGACCAGCAAATCACGGGATCGAAACACCATGAGATAGACTTCAACATCACCACCACCACCTTCTACGTGCTTGACTTCGAGATGTCGGAAGGCTGGAACTCCGTCATATTGGGCAATATCCTGGTGACCACACAGCCATCGATAGCCGATATCTATAAAGGCGAATTTTTCCGTACGATGCTGGCAGCCAAAGAATCCGTGAAAGGGTATGAGCAGACGGATGAGGGCATGGCCCTCCTGGGCGTGATAGCCAGCTATGACGATTTCGCCAGCATAGAGCCCTCCAAGAACGAGGCAGCCACAAAGGCCGTGGCCGACGCACTCGCCAAATTCAATGCCGTGAAGGGAGAGCTGACGCCACAGCTCAGCGTGCCGGGCGACGTGAACGGCGATGGCACAGTCGACATCAGCGACATCGAGGCCATCATCAACCAGATAGCCGGCACGACCAGCTATGAGAACGCTGACGTGAACAGCGATAAAAAAGTGGATATCAGCGACATCGTGGCCGTGATCAATATCATCGCAGAGGGTTCCACGGATTGAGCAGCTGGGGCGTTCTGTAAATTCTGATTTTGTGTATGGATTAACCCATGAAACGGATTCCCTTGGAGCCACCCGTAAATTTTGAATTACGACAAATACAGAGCGTGCAGCCGGCATAACCTTGATTGCCGGCTGCATTTTTCGTGCGATTACCTGACTCAGGTGTCCTTTTGTCATAAATAATGCATATTTATACCAAATAAAGGTGTATATGTCGAAATAAAGTTGTATTTTTGCAAAAAATTTGATTTTGTGTGTATTTACTACACTAACTAAACAACACGACACAGGAGACTAATTAACAAAAACTAATAGAGAAAAATGAGAAAGACTACCTTGTTGCTCGTCATGCTGCTGCTGACGACATGCGGCTTTGCGCAACGCATAACCGACAAGATTGACCGCGGACTGGTGGCCACCGTGGCACAGAACGGCGGTGGAAATTTCCTGAGTTGGAGAATTCTCGCAGAAGAGTATTACGATGTGACCTACAACCTCTACTGCAATGGCACAAAAATCGCCTCCGACTTGAAAGTAAGCAACTATGTACATTCTGGTGGCAATGCCAGCAGCCAGTACCAGGTGGCACCTGTCGTACGGGGTGTGGAAGGCAAGAAATGTGATGCCGTGACGCGATGGGGAGGCGACTTCGTCTATTCCCTGACCGGCTTCCATGAAGGCTATACCGACTTCGCCGTCAAGCCCGTGACCGCACGCGACGGATCGGTCGTGACCGGAAACTATGCCATCAACGACATATCACTCGCGGACGTGGACGGCGACGGCACCGTGGAGTTCATCGTGAAGCGTCTGAGCAACCTGAACTACGACCTGACGAACAAGAAGGCGTTCAACCTCATCGAATGCTACAACCTGAAAGGGGATCGGCTGTGGTGGATTGACTGCGGACCGAACCTGCTCTCCGGATCGAACGTGGAGCTGAACGCCGTGGCATACGACTGGGACCGCGACGGACGGGCAGAGGTAATCATGCGCGGTGCCGACAACATGATTGTCCACACGAGCGACGGCAACTCCATCAATATCGGCGACATGAACGCCGACACGCGCTGGAACGGCATGGAATACACCAACAGCGGACGTGAGTTTCTCCTTTATATCGACGGCCTCACCGGCAAGCCTTATCCCATCGGCCCCAATGGCCGCCTGTGGATGGACTATCCATTGCCACGTTACGAAGTGGGGGAGACCAGCGACCTGCTTGGCTCCTCGGCTGAGGGAAACATCTGGGGAAGCGGCATCGCAGGCCACCGCCCCACCAAGCATTATTTCGGAGCGCCCTTCCTCGACGGACGTCATGCCAGCATCTTCCTCGGACGCGGATGCTACACACGCCATAAGTTCGTGGCCCTCGACGTGGACCCTGAAACTCATCAGCTGTCACAGCGCTGGCGCTGGAACTGCTACGACGGCTCAAGTCCATGGTTCGGAAACGGTTACCATAACTTCGGAGTTGCAGACGTTGACTGGGACGGAAGGGATGAGATTGTGTTCGGTTCGATGGTGATTGACGACAACGGCCAGGGCCTCTCCACCACAGGCCTCGGACACGGCGACGCGCAGCACTGCAACGACTTCGACCCCTATCGCCACGGCCAGGAAATCTTTGCCTGCAACGAGACACGACCGGCCATGAACTACCGTGACGCCACCACCTCGAAGATTTACTACAGGCTGGTGTCGCCCGACGACGACGGACGTGCGCTATGCGGCAACTTCACCAACCAGTATCCGGGCAGTGTGGGTGCCAGCTCACAAAGCGGAAGAATCAGCACCGTTGCCGACAAGCCGTTCGGCGACGTGGGCGGTTTCGACCTGAACTTCCGAATCTACTGGGATGGCGACTTGTGTGAGGAAATCGTGAACAGCCCCGGCACAGAGAAGCAGGCCAAGATCGACAAGCTGGGCGTAGGACGAATATTCCTGTCCACAGGCGACAACATGTGTAACTGGACCAAGAACACCCCTTCCGCACAAGGAGACATCTTCGGCGACTGGCGTGAGGAGCTCGTCATGCGTGCTGAGGGCGACACGAAAATCCGAATATACACCACCAACTATCCAACCAAATACCGTATACCGACCCTGTGGCACGACCATCAGTACCGTCAGGCCATGGTGTGGCAGATGTGCGGCTACAACCAGCCGCCCCACGCCAGCTTCTTCCTCGGCGAGATGGAGAACATCACCATCGCTCCGCCGCCATTCACGATGACCGGACGGACGGAAGTGGCCAACGGCGGCAGCATCAGCACAGCCAATGCCGGACAGCACGTGATTGTCTGCGAGACCAACAACACACAGGTGAGCGTGGCAGAGGGTGCCAACCCCCATATCGCCATGTTCAACGTGCCGTCGTGGGTGCAGGGAACGAACAGCAACAAGACCGACGGAACCGGACTCATCAAATATGACTACTACACCTGCGACGTGAAAGGAGGAGCCTTTGCAGGCGACATGCGCCTCGTGAAGCAGGGAGACGGCATCCTCAACCTGCCAGCCGTAGCCCAGCAGTATACTGGCAACACCGACATCTGGGCCGGCACCGTGAATTTCGACGGAACACTGCTGAAATCCCCGCTCTGGCTCAACCGTTTCGCCGAGCTCAACTCCAACGGCGGACAGTTCCGCAGCATCAGGATGGACTACGCATCCGTGTTGCGCCCCGGAGGGAAAGACAACGTGGGCAACATCACGGTGGACTCCCTGCGTCTGGGATTCGGATCGCGCATCATGATTGACATGAAGGACGCCGGAGAGGCCGGAGCCGACATCAACCCCGTGCCAGGATCAGACGTGACGACCGACGACACACAGACAGAAGCACAGGCATCGAAGCAGACCGACATGATCAACGCAAAATACCTCTCCGTGGAGAAGAAGAGCGGCACGACATGGGAAGAATACGGGCCACGCTATCTCAGTCCGGTGATGGAATTCTCCACTGGGACGGCCGACAGATTCCTGCCAGTTGGAAAATATCCTGTCATCAACGTCGAGAAGCTGGACGGCAACCTCAATGACGTCAAGATTGAAGGCATCAGCAATCAGCTGCGCACTTCGCTCGTACAAGAAGAAAACACCATCTATCTGATGGTAGAGGAGCTGCGCGAGGCCTCCGACATCATCTGGAACGGACTGGCCAGCTCAACCTGGAATCTGGCCGACGATGAGAACTTCACGCTTGCCGCTGACGCCACCAGCACCGACAATATGTTCGTCACCGGCGACAAGGTTCACTTCACCGATGCCACCCAGCGCTTCGACGTGTCGCTGGGCAGCGAGATGGAGGCAGACACCGTCATCGTGAACAACACGAAAGCCTACACCTTCGGCGGCACCGGCAAACTGACCGGCACCACCGCATTCGTGAAGGAAGGCGACGGCACCGTGACGATGAACAACGACAACAGCTACACCGGCGGTAACTACATCCGCGGCGGCGTGGTGAAAGTGAAATCGCTGAGCAACGAGAACCTGGCCTACGGCAACCTGGGCGGGGTGACGACAGGTGCCAACAAGTTCACGATGGAGAACGGAGGCACCCTGCAGAACACGGCCGCTGTAACTATGGGCTCTCCCATCCGAATGGCCGGCACCGAGGGCGGCTGCATCCAGTCCGATGCCACATTCACGATGAACAAGCCCTTCTCCGGCACTCTTCTGACCAAGAAAGGCGGTGGGAATATGGTGCTCTACGGAAATAACTCGCTGACCAAGATGGTGATTGCAGGCGGAAAGGTGATTACCCGCGCAGGACAGGCAGCCAGCACCGTGGAACTGCAGAGCGGCACACTGCAAGACGAGGCATCCTGCACCAACCATGCCATCATCGTCCCGAAAGGCAAGACCGCCACATGGCAACTCTCGGACACTTACTACCTGGCCTATGCCAACAAGCTCACAGGAGAAGGCACCCTCACCATCAACCCCACGAACACCGTGAGCCGAGTGAGAATCACAGGCAACTGGAGCGGTTTCTACGGCACCATCAAGCACACGAACAAAGACATCTGGCTGCCACTCGACAACAGCAACGGCTTGCCAAACGGCACGCTGAACATCGCGTCGGGATGCACTGTGACCAACGTATGCCAGACATTCACCATCGGAAAGCTGACGGGAGAAGGCAACCTGGCACATCCTGTGGCCAACTTCAGGAATAGGGATGCCGTCAGCGGATCGAACACCTGGAGAGTCGGCAACGACACGCTGGGCGACTTCTCCTTCAACGGAAAAATCACCGACGGCGGCGGCAGCAACAAAGCCAATTTCCAGAAGATAGGAGAGTGCAAGATGACGGTAGGCGGTGTCTGGGACAACACGGGCACCGTGGTAGTAAACGGTGGCACGTTGTTCGTCAAGCAGAGCGCCTGCCTTGGAAAGGGCGCGCTGACCGTTGGTAAGGACGGAACGCTCTCAGGTTTGGGCTCACTCACCAACTCGGCATATACCGTGAACGGAACATTGCAGCCAGGCCTCACTGCCACATCGACCATAGGCCTGATGGACTTCGGCGGAAAGAACTTGACGGTGAGTGCCAGCGGAAATCTCGTTGTGAATGCAAGCAAGTGCGCCACCGACAAAGTGTCGAGCTCATCCAATGGATGCTCGTCGTTAGCCAATATCGGTGTGATGAAGATGAACGGAACGGTGACGGTCAACGTCAGTGCCTCCCATACACTCGTCGTGGGTGACTCCATCCGTCTCTGGAGTGCCAAGTCGTTCAGCGGAAGCCCTAAGCTGGCCACCGACGTGATCGACGCGGCTGCCGGTCTCTACTGGGACGACTCACGCATCAAGGAAGGCTTGCTTTTCGTTGTTGAGCGTAAGGCCATGAAGGGCGATGTCAACCTCGACGGACAGGTGGACATCAGCGACATCGTCGCCATCATCAACCACATAGCCGGAACCGCCAACTATGCGAATGCAGACGTTAATGAAGACAAAACAGTGGATATCAGCGATATCGTGGCCGTGATCAACATCATCGCCAGCAAGGAGGAATGACGCATTCAGACTGACAGCCACTGCTGAGAATTATGGCCATGCCCGCTTTGCCATGCCAGGCAATGCAGGCATGGCTCTTTTTTTTCTGATGGCCCGCACCAGTTCGTGAAACCGTTGACGGGTGGAATTGAAGTGACAGTTGACACGGCAAAAGCCTCAGGCTTCATCCGAAAGTCCAGGTGTCAGGTCCGCTCATAGCGTAAAAACTAAAAAAATACTTGTCTGATTGTTCGCTTTTAAATTATTTTTTCGTATATTTGCGAAACAATAACCGACACAATACCGAAACAGTAACCTTTCTAACAAATAACTAACCACTTATATCGTACTGACTACAATGGAAAAGATACCATCATTCACCATCAACCATGAGCTGCTGCGACGCGGCATCTACGTGAGCCGTAAGGACCATGTGGGCGACCAGGTGGTCACCACGTTCGACATCCGTATGAAAGAGCCTAACCGTGAGCCTCCGCTTTCTCCCTCGGCACTTCACACCATCGAGCACCTGGCGGCAACCTATCTGCGGAACCATCCTCTGTGGAAAGACCAGGTGGTCTACTGGGGGCCGATGGGCTGCCTGACCGGCAACTACCTGCTTCTGAAGGGCGACTTGAGCTCATCCGACATATTGCCCCTCATCACCGAGACCTTCGACTTCATCGCCAATTTTGAGGGCGACATCCCGGGAGCTTCTCCCCGCGACTGCGGCAACTACCGCCTGATGAATCCCGAGGAGGCACGCTGGGAAGCCAGGAAATATCTGGATGAGACCCTCCTTTGTGCCACGGACGAAAATCTTAACTATCCCTAAAATATGTAACTTTCCGTGAATTTTTTTGGAACATTCAAAAAAATGTGGTAAATTAGCAGATAGAAACATAAAACGGGTCTAATATATGAACGACAAAAACTATTGTGTGATTTTGGCCGGGGGCATAGGCATGAAACTCTGGCCGAGCAGCATGCATCAGAAGCCCAAACAGTTCATCGACTTTCTGGGGACGGGTGAGACATTACTGCAGTCCACCTACAACAGGATCTCTCGCTTTGTGGATGCGCATAACATCATCGTCTCCACCAACGAACAGTATGAGGGCCTGGTCCGCCAGCAGCTGCCACAACTCCGCAGCGAAAACCTCCTTTTGGAGCCGATGCGCCGCAACACGCTTCCCAGTGCCACCTGGGCCACCGTGAGCATCGCCCACCGCTGCAGCGACGCCCGCATACTTGTGGTCCCTTCCGACCAGATGATATACGACGAGGAACATTTCGAAGATGACATACGGAAGGCGTTCGACTACGTGTCGCGCTCAGGACGCATACTCTCGCTTGGCGTCATGCCGACAAGGGCAGCCACCAACTACGGCTATATCCAGATGGACAAGATGCAGGACGAGGACATCTACCAGGTGAAATCGTTCACGGAAAAGCCGGAGCGCGACTTCGCCCAGCTGTTTGTGGACGACAGGGGATTCCTTTGGAACACGGGACTGTTCGTATGGTCGGCAAAGGACTTTCTTCGCTATGCGCTGGAGCAGGAGTCGGAATTTCCGGTTGTAGACCTCTCGTCCAGTCTCATCAGCCAAGGCATGGATGCGGAAGATGTGGTGAAAAACGCCTTTGCCATCTGTCCCAACATCTCGATAGAGGAGGTGTGCCTTGAGCGGAGGGAGAACACCGACGTGATGCTGTGTCATTTCGGCTGGTCGGACCTGGGGACCTGGCAGGCGCTCTACGACTCGATGCACAAGGATAAGGACCACAATGCAGTGATGAATGCCGAGGCTTTGTTCTACGGCAGCCACGACTGCCTTGTTAAGGCTCCTAAGGACAAGCTCGTCGTTGTGGAGGACCTTGATGACTATATCATCGTTGACGAGCAGAACGTGCTGCTCATCTGCAAGAAAGAAAACCAGAACGGCATCCGCCGTTTCGTGAACGACATACAAATCAACATGGGCGAAAAGTTCGTGTGAGGATTAGGATTTTCTTGTCGGACCAGTCAGACAGGTCAGACCAGTCAGACAGGTCAGACAAGTCAGACAAGTCGGACAGGTCAGACAGGTCAGACAGGTCGGACAAGTCAGACAACTCTCAACCCTCAACTCTAAACTCTAAAACAATACAATTATGGCAACACCTCACAACTCAGCACCCGATGGTGCATTTGCAAAGACGGTATTGATGCCGGGCGACCCATTACGGGCAAAATTCATAGCAGAGACATTCTTGAAGGACGTGGAACTGGTGACTTCTGTGCGCAACTGCCTGGGATATACAGGTAAATATCAGGGTATTCCGGTTTCTGTGATGGCGAGCGGCATGGGTATGCCGAGCATCGGCATCTATTCCTACGAGCTCTATTCGTTTTATAATGTGGAGAATATCATCCGCATCGGATCCTCAGGCAGTTACAGGGAATGGCTTGACGTGATGGACGTGGCGATAGCCGACTGCGCTGTCAGCGAGTCGTCCTATGCAAAGGTGATGAGCGGCTGCGAGGACCATGTCCTAAAACCAAGTCACGAACTCAACGACGCCATCATCGCCAAAGCCAAGGAGATGGGAATTGACTGCAAGAAATGCGTAGTTCATTCTTCCGATGTGTTCTATACTGCCACCGACGAGACATGGCAGCAGCTGTCGGAGCGTACCGGTACCGACTGCGTGGAGATGGAGAGCTTCGCCCTCTTCCACAATGCCAACGTGCTCGGCAAGAAGGCGGCGTGCCTGCTTACCATCAGCGACTCGTTTGTCAGCAAGAAGGCCTTGTCGGCAGAAGACCGCCAGATGGCATTCAAGGAGATGGTGACCCTCGCACTGGAGACGGCCATCACGCTCTGATTCACATCGCTTTTTGAAAAACAAGACGGCTGACGGATTTCGTTTCCGCCAGCCGTCTGCTTTGTCGTTGCTATAGACTCTATAGTCTCTATAGATTCTATAGACGCTATAGGCTTATTCTGTTGTCGACTGATTCTTTTTTGCCTCGTTCCAGAGTGCGTCCATCTCCTCGAGAGTCATCTCGTTGAGTGCCTTTCCTGCTTCTTTGGCTTTGGCCTCCACATAGTTGAAGCGGCTGATGAACTTCTGGTTGGTGTGCTCGAGTGCGTTGTCGGGGTTGATGTGGTAGAGGCGTGCGGCGTTGACCAGAGAGAACAGTACGTCGCCGAACTCGGCCATGGCCTGCTCCTTGTCCTTATGAGCCACTTCCTGCTCAAACTCGGCAATCTCCTCTTTTACTTTTGCCCATACGTCCTCCGGCTTTTCCCAGTCGAAACCCACGTTGGCGGCTTTCTCCTGCACGCGGTAGGCCTTGATGAGCGAGGGCAGGCTGTTGGGAACTCCTCCAAGCACGGTCTTGTTGCCGTCTTTCTCTTTCAGCTTGATCTGCTCCCATTTCTGAAGCACTTCGCCGGCGTCCTTGGCGGTGGCGTCACCGTAGACGTGGGGATGACGGAAGATGAGCTTGTCGCACTCCTGGTTGCAGACGTCGGCGATGTCGAACACTCCTTTCTCACTGCCTATCCGTGAGTAGAACACCACGTGCATCAGCACGTCGCCCAGCTCCTTGCTGATGTTCTTGTCGTCGTCCTTCATCAGGGCGTCGCACAGTTCAAACACCTCCTCAATCGTGTTGGGGCGCAGGCTCTCGTTGGTCTGCTTGCGGTCCCACGGACATTTCTCACGCAACGTGTCGAGCACGTCGAGCAGACGGCCGAAGGCCGCCAGTTTTTCTTCTCTTGTATGCATGGTTATTGTGGTTTCTGATTATTCTGATTACTCTGATTACTCTGAAAACTCAGATATTGAATTCATTTGCAAAGTTACAATTAACTTTGTAAATAATCAAGCAAAATATAAAAGAAAAACAGGAGGGTGTCTGTGAACACCCTCCTGTTTCTGACTGTCTCAGCGGTTGTTATAGTGCCGCAATGATATTGATAACTGCCACGATGTCGGAGATGTCGACTTTGTCGTCCTCGTTCACGTCGGCATAACGGTAGGTGGCGGTTCCTGCAATCTGGTTGATGATGGCCACGATGTCGGAGATGTCGACTTTGCCGTCCTCGTTCACGTCGCCTTTCAGATGGGATGTGGCGTTAGAGATAATCACCGTTTTCGCTTCCGACTCACCGTTCATCACAGTGCCGGTATCGTAGGTGGCCTTTGCAGGCTCGATGATCTCGCAGTCGGTCAGGACAATGTCGCCGGAGAAGAACCAGATGCCACTGTGGTTCTGACTCTTGGCACTTACATTGGAGTTGTTGAACTCCAATGAGTTAGTGCCCACTTCCTTGGCTCCATAGAATCCGGAATATACACCTTCCACATTCATTGTGGTGTTGTCGATGGTAAGGTAATACGGACCGGGTGCTTCGTCGCATCCAACCTGGATTCCATAGCTGCCGCCCTTCACGTCCAGGCTGCCTTCACCCGTGATTAAGGTGTTGCCACCAATGAGCATTCCGCTGTAGGTCTTGCTCTCCACTTTGTTCTCGCCGTTCAGGCTTATAATCAAATAGTCGAGATAATGCTCGATGCCATTGGTGAAGTACTCTTCCGTGATGATGTCGGCGTTGTCGAGGGTGAGTGTGACACCGTCGAAACGGACAGTGCCATCGCCCAGCACGTCATCCTTGTTGCGTGATGTCACCTGTGTGCCGGCTATCCACAATTCGTATGCCTCACCGCTGACGGTAACCTCGCAAGTGCCGGAAATCTCACCCGACGAGGCGGTGATGGTGGCTTTGCCGCCAATCGGTGCGTCATCGGCGATGCGGACCACACCGTCGGCCGTCACGGTGGCGATGCTCTCGTCGCTGCTGGTCCAGCTGACCGTTGCAGCCGAATTGGACGGATTCAGCTCTACGAGCAACTCAGTCTCTGTCCCCGGATCAGCAGTGATGGTGTTGGGCGAGACAATAATCTGAGTCAGTTCGGGGGTGGTCACAGTTACAGATATAGAACCAACTACGGTTAGCACTTCCTTCTTTCCGTTTCTGACCACTTTGACGATGTCGTACCGGTAGGTGCCGGCTGTTGCGTTGGTGGCATCCACGGTCATCGTGGTGTCGTTGGCATTGAAGGTGATGGCTGGTGCGGTGCCTTCTCCTACGGTCAGTTTGGCACTGAGTCCGCCTAACCATGCCTTTCCCGGCCGGGTGGCAATCTCGATTCCCTCCATGAGGGTTCCGCTTGTGGTGTTTATGCTGATGTAGTCTACGTGGTCCACTAGATGATGTCCGCTGGCGTCAGCCACATGCAGGTAGAATTTGTCTTGGGCAATGTCGTTGTAGCCTTTGGTGTAATAGGCTCCGATGTCAATATAGTTACGCGCTTCTGTGGGTACGAAATAAACCGTCTTGTACTGTTTGCTGGCGTCCAATGATATAGTGCATTTCGCATCAGCAAAGAATCTTCCGCTGCTGGTGTTGTTGTACCAGTTGCTGGCAGATATGCCGTTGAAATTTGTCGCGTTGTCAGGGATGGGGCTGGCTTTGACCTGTATCACATCTCCAATCTTGCAGTAATAGGCCCCGCTTTCCTCCGGCAGGTCGCTGACGATTATCTTTTCCCGTGCGTTCAGTGTCAGGATAGTGATTTTCTGGCACGTCAGTTTGATTCCCTGCAGGTAGGCAATTTCTCCGTTGTAAATCTCGGATGAGGCTATGTCAGTGCCTGCGAGGGTGGATGGAGTCTCTTTCACGCGGGTGTAGACATAGTTCACCATGTTGGGTGTGCCGTTGAGATAGAGCGGGTTGCTCCCGTCGTAAGTCACTGCGTTTGCCCAGTCGTCCTCGGTCAGGCTGCTGATTTCTTTCTTCGTGTTGAAGATGATATACTCCTGTGCGGCCTGTGGGTTGTTTACGAGGATTTTTCCATTGTCATAGCTCAGGCTTGGCTTGACGACGGCTGTCGTGCATGTGCGTTTGGTCACGGTTGCCTTACTGCTCTTAATACTATACCATCCCAACATTTCGTCCCTATCGCTTGGATAACATGTAACATATATTTCTTTACCCACATCGCCTTCTCCAACCACTAATTCTTTGTTCTCTTTTGCAAATATAGCAATATAAGGGGAGCCGGGACGACCGCCCCATTCTGTTATCCACCAACTAATATAACCGCCTTCGTCTTCGTATCCGTTTTCAAAAAGGTCCTTTATACTGCCTGAAAGTTCGAATCGCACCGTGTCGCCAGGATGCGGGTTGTAGTTGTTCAAATTTACTTCACCTGTGAAGGTGTTAGGCAGTATAACCACGTAGTCGGCCGGATTATTATTCTCATCGTAAATTGTGATGGTTTTGGAGTCTAATTTGTATTTTTTCGGGGTCATAACCCTGCAGACATCCATCTTCCATCTTCTGCTTCCATACTGTGGCTCAGGACTTTTGATGGCGAAATTGCCTGCCTGCAGCGCTTTGGCGAAGACACTTGAATTATAAACAGTCATTTCATACACAGTCCTGATAGCTGTTCCACCAGTCGCTTTCACATACGAGTCCGAGATGCCAATTGTGTTTCCGGAATAAAGTGCCGTGCTTCCGCTTTCTTTTGAAGTGGCAGTCAGGTTGACACCGTTCAAATAGATGGAGTTCCAGTGTCTGGTTCCTGCCACGTGGATGGCGTCTGATGTGGAATTAATGGTTATGGTGCCTTGTCCGAAATTTATTTGTCTGGCTAATATGCAATAATAGTCAGCTTTTGTATTGCTTGCAGTAAGATTGCCATAAACGGTCAAATATCCGTATTCAATCCCGTTGTCATTGTCGTAATCACATTCGATGGCTCGTTTTCCTCCGTTCACGATAGCATCTCCATGAATCACGATGCTTCCCTTGTCGGACAAAATGGCCGGATAATCCAAGCTGATGCCGGTGGCTTTCAGCGTCCCCTTCATACTTATGGTCTTTTCTGCCCTGATGGCCATTCCTCCCGTTGCTGTGACGTTACAACTGTCGGCTTCGACCTTTCCGTTGTAGCTGTGAAGACCTGCTCCGTTGTTTGCGGCAGCGATGAATGTCATCTCGCCTTCGCCCGACAGCAGCAGGTCGTCGTAGGCCCTTACTGCGTCTTTCTTTCCGGTGATGTACACGTATGGGGCGTTGATGGACACGCCGCCCTCAGAATAGACGGAACTGTAGTCGTTCTTGTAGTTCCTGACGGTCAGACTCTTGCATTGCTCAGTGACGGTGAAGTATTTGTAAGCATATACCACGTTCTTGTCGCCCGTCAGATTGACGGTACCACCCCAGAACCGGATGTAGTCCGCTTCGATGCCTTTCTCTGCCTTGAGCGACTTGACGGTGAGGTTGGCGTTGCAATAGAACGCGTTGACGTCGATGGCGGTTCCGTCTGTGTTGGTCACAGTCAGTGTGTAGTCGCCTTTTTGCTCGACGCTCAAATCATAATCACCTGTGATTTTGGTCAGGGAGAGGTCGGTGTCCATGTACAGAATGGAGAGTGTGGTGATTTTTAATTCCTTTACACCCTTGCTCCGCAGGTTGCTTGCATAGAGTGTCTCTGCGGCTGCCCATGCCGTGCTGGCGGATGCGGCAAACATCACGATGAGCATGACGAGTCCTATGAATCGTGTGGTTTTGTTGGAAAAAGCAGTGTGGTTCATAACAATTATAATTTTATGATTGATTCAAGAATATATTTTTTGCAAATATAACGAAAAATTTACTTTTTGCAATTGTTTTTTTCTACCAATATTGTGGGTTGTAAGAAAAAATCAAGGTGTTTGCAACTAAAAGACGGTTTTTTTTGATGAAGACGAGAAGACAGGGACTTTGAAATTTGAAGTTTGAAATTTGAAATTTCGCTTCGCAGGATTCTGTCACGATTGCCTACGGCGAACTTCCTACGCCTCAGTAATGTTCAAGCAAGCTTGACATTACGTTCGGCTTAATCGGAAGTTTCGGAAATGTTCAAGCGAGCTTGACATTTCGCTCGCTGCTTCAGAATCTTCGCCATCTGGACGGAAACGAGAAGATTAGACAATAATCTGGCATTCAATGGCAAAGCATCAGTAGATTAAATTTCAAATCTCAAACCTCAAAGTTCGGCGTATCTCTCTCCCCAGTATTTCAGCATGCGGTCGAGCAGTCTTGCCTCGCTGGTGGTGTGAGGTTGTGGATGCCAGAACCGTTGGTCTTTTGCTTCGTCAGGGAGGAACTGCATCTGTACGAAGTGGTCAGGATAGTCGTGTGCATAGAGGTAGCCGTCGTGGTAGCCCAGCTCTTTCATGAGGGATGTAGGCGCGTTCCGTATGGGTAGTGGCACGGGGAGGTTTCCTGTCTGACGGACGTAAGCCAGTGCGCTGTCAATGGCAAGGTATGACGAGTTGCTCTTGGGTGAGCTGGCCAGATAGACCGTTGCTTCAGCGAGTGGAATTCGTCCTTCCGGCATACCGATTTTCGACACGGCGTCGAAGCATGCGTTGGCCAGCAGAAGTGCGTTGGGGTTGGCCAGTCCGATGTCCTCAGATGCGCTGATGACCAGTCGCCTGGCGATGAACAGGGGGTCTTCTCCTGCTTCAATCATGCGTGCGAGGTAGTAGACGGCTGCGTCGGGGTCGCTTCCGCGGATGGACTTGATGAAGGCTGAGATGACGTCGTAGTGCATCTCGCCGTCTTTGTCGTAGGCAAGCGGATTCTGCAGGACGGACTCGTTCACGAGGTCATCGGTGATGACGATGTCGCCGGCTGCGGTATTGCCCTCCGCTGAATCCTGGTTGTCTGTTGCCTGTGTTTTGGCACTGGCAGCCTCCACCACCAGCTCCAGTATGTTGAGCAACTTACGGGCATCGCCGCCGCTCAGACGGAGCAGAGCGCCGGTTTGCTTCAGCTCGATATGTTTCTCTTTCAGGATTTTGTCCTGTGTGAGCGCACGGTCGAGCAGTTCCATCAAGTCCTCTTTTCCGAGCGATTTCAGCACATAGACCTGGCAACGGCTCAGTAGCGGACGAATCACTTCGAACGATGGATTCTCGGTGGTTGCTCCTATCAGCGTGATGATGCCTTTCTCCACGGCGCCGAGCAGGGAGTCCTGCTGCGACTTGGAGAATCGGTGGATTTCGTCGATGAACAGGATGGGTGTTCCCTTGGAGAACAGTCCGGTGTTGGCCCTGGCCCGCTCAATCACCTCGCGTACGTCCTTCACGCCGGAGGTGACTGCGCTGAGTGTGTAGAAGGGGACTTCGAGTGTCTTGGCGATGATGTTGGCCAGGGTGGTCTTTCCCACGCCCGGAGGCCCCCAGAGGATGAACGACGAGATACGCTTCTGGCTGATCATGCGCTGGATGACAGCGCCTTCACCAACCAGGTGCTTCTGTCCGATGTATTCTGACAGCGTCTGCGGACGCAAGCGTTCTGCTAATGGGGGCATTGTTTTAGTTGAGAGTTTAGAGTTGAGAGTTTAGAGAGGGGATAGATGCTCTAGTTGTTCTAGATTTTCTAGATATTCTAGTTGTTCTAGATATTCTAGATGATAAATAACAGTTCGCGGTATTTGGGGAGTGGCCAAAGCTCGTCGTCCACGATTTGCTCGAGTTTGTCGACGTGGTAGCGGATGGACTCGAGGAATGGCGCCACTCGGTCGTGATAGGCGATGGCTTTCTCCCGTTCGGACTCGATGCGGTTGACTTGCCGGCGGGTGTCGATGAGCTTGTTGACGTTCTCCACGATGAAGGACTCGTGCTCGCTGATTTGCTCGATGATGCTGAGATTGTTGGCTGAGATTTTCGCTGCTTTGTCGGCAGGGAATATCTCGTTGAGTTTGTGTACGTTGTCAATAAGCACCGACTGGTATTTCGTGACGACGGGTATGATGTGGTTCATGCACAGGTCGCCGAAAATGCGGGCCTCAATCTGGATTTTCTTGGTGTAGGTCTCCCATTTGATTTCGTTGCGGGCAGCGAGCTCGTTGCGGGTCATGACGTTGACTTTTTCGAACATACGGACTGTGGCCTCATCGAGATAGTTGTCGATGATGAGGGGGCAGGATGTCTCGCAGTCCAGTCCTCTCCTCTGAGCTTCGGCTTTCCATTCGTCGCTGTATCCGTTGCCGTCGAAGCGTATGGGCTTGGTGTATTTGATGTCTTCTTTCAGGATCTTGATGATGGCCGACTCCTTGTTGACCCCTTCTGCGATGAGGCGGTCGACACGCTCCTTGAAGTTGATGAGTGCTTCCGCCACGGCAGAGTTGAGCGCCAGCATGGCGCTTGCGCTGTTGGCCTGCGAACCGACGGCACGGAACTCGAACCGGTTGCCTGTGAAGGCGAACGGGCTGGTGCGGTTGCGGTCGGTGTTGTCGATGAGCAGATGAGGGATGGACGGAATGTCGAGGTTGAGCGTGCTCTTTCCTTCTACGGTGAGGCTTTCGCTCTCGTCCATCTGTTCCACGTGGTCGAGCAGGTCGCTGACTGTCCGTCCGAGGAAGGAGGATATGATGGCTGGCGGAGCTTCGTTGGCTCCGAGTCGGTGGGCGTTGGTGGCTGAGATAATGGCCGCCTTGAGCAGTCCGTTGTGGTCGTAAACCGCCTTGAGGGTCTCCACGATGAAGGTGACGAAGCGGAGGTTGTCGAGCGGCGTCTTACCCGGTGCGTGCAGGAGGATTCCTGTGTCGGTGGATAGCGACCAGTTGTTGTGCTTTCCGCTTCCGTTGACCCCTTTGAAGGGCTTCTCGTGGAGCAGGCATCGGAATCCGTGCTTGCGTGCCACGCGCTTCATGATGGACATCATGAGCATGTTGTGGTCGATGGCGAGGTTCATCTCCTCGAAGATGGGTGCCAGCTCAAACTGGTTGGGTGCCACCTCATTATGGCGTGTCTTGCAGGGTATGCCCAGCTCGAGTGCCTGAATCTCGATGTCGCGCATGAAATTCTCCACGCGCTCGGGGATCGAGCCGAAATAATGGTCGTCCATCTGCTGGTTTTTTGCCGAGTCGTGGCCCATCAGGGTCCGTCCGGTCATCACCAGGTCGGGACGTGCGCTGTAGAGCGACTCGTCGACGAGGAAATATTCCTGCTCCCATCCCAGGTTGCTCACCACTTTCTTCACGTCGGGGTAGAAATACTGGCACACGGCTGTGGCTGCTTTGTCCACGGCGTTGAGCGACTTCTTCAGCGGCACTTTGTAGTCGAGGGCCTCGCCGGTGTAGGATATGAAGACGGTGGGAATCATGAGTGTGTCTCCGATGACGAAAACGGGCGAGGTGGGATCCCAGGCCGTATATCCCCGTGCCTCGAACGTGGAGCGGATTCCGCCGTTGGGGAATGATGATGCGTCGGGCTCCTGCTGCACGAGCAGCTTGCCTTCGAATTGCTCGACCATGCCGCCCTTCTGGTCGTGCTCCACGAATCCGTCATGCTTTTCTGCCGTCCCTTCGGTGAGGGGCTGAAACCAGTGGGTGTAGTGTGTCACTCCCAGCTCCATGGCCCACCGCTTCATGCCGTCGGCCACTGCGTCGGCGATGGCGAGGTCGAAATGGGCTCCGTTGTCAATCACGTCGCACATTTTCTTGTACACATCTGCCGGGAGATACTTGAACATTTTCTTGCGGTCGAACACGTATTTCGCGAAATAGTCCGAAGGACGTTCCTTCGGCACCGTCACTTCTATCGGACGCTTCTTGAATGCGTCGTCCACAACCTTAAACCTTAGTCTTGATGCCATGTATGTCGTTTTCTGTTTTAATATTCGTTTTGGGGGTCTCTCTGCTTTTGACTTACAGCGATTTTCTTGTGTCTTAGCCCCTCAAGTCTTTGTCTGAAGGGGAAAACAGCCTTCTTCTCAATTAATTTGCAAAGTTACAACTAATTAAGGACTTTTTGCCCGTTTTTGCCGTTTTTTTATTGTTTTGCGGGATTTTGGTGGGCTTGGGTGGCTGCCGATGGTGGTAAAACGGGCTGGCTTATGACAGTTCTGCGGTGCCGTTCTGTCTAAGATGCGCAGGTTCCTGCCCTCTGAACCGTATGGTCTGGGTGTCGGCGTCCATCTCCTCGATGATGGCGATGGACTCCAGCCAATAGCCTTCTTTCCTCAGTGTGTCGCCGCCTTTCTGCTGGCCTTTCTCCACGGCGATTCCGATGCCCACGACTTCCGCACCTGCCTGCTTGACGATGTCGATGAGGGCGTGGGCCGCTTGTCCGTCGGCCAGGAAGTCGTCAACAATCAGCACTTTGTCGGTGGGGTGGAGGTAGGGTTTTGACACAAACACGTCGTTCATCCGCTTGTGGGTGAATGAGTAGGCATGAGAGACGTATTTGTCGTCTGTGCTGTTGGCGGTCTGTCCTTTCTTTGCGAACACCACGGGCACTTCGCACGCCAGCCCCAGCATGGTGGCGATGGCAATTCCGCTGGCTTCGATGGTGAGAATCTTGTTCAGCTTGCTGCCTTCGAACCTCAGTCTGAGCTCGTATGCGATATGGCGTATGATTTCGATGTCGAGCTGATGGTTAAGGAAGTTGTCGATTTTCAGGATGTTGCCTGGCTTGACTATGCCGTCGCTCAGTATTTTCTCTTCTAAGAAATTCATGGTTGTGGTAAATGTTTGAAAGTCAACGAATATGTTCTTGGAAGTATGTTGTAATGAAAAGCACCGTGCCTTTGGTGGCACGGTGCTTAGCTATAATTTGTATGTCATTAAATCAGGTCGTCGAGAGCAGATTTCACGTTTCCGCTTTCACCTTTTCCTCCCTCGTCAGTGTGGCTCGGGCGGTTGTGACGGTCGCCATGACGGTCGTTTCTGCGCTCATTGCGTCCTCCACGCTCGCCTCTTTCTCCGCGCTCGCCTCTCGGATGACGCTCACGCTGAGGGCGCTCGGCATAGTCGGCCGGCTTCTCGATGAGCACGCGGTGGGAGAGCTTGAACTTACCGGTCTTCTGGTCGATGTCGATGAGTTTCACGTCGATGCTGTCGCCTTCCTTGATTCCGGCTTCCTCTACGGTCTCCAGACGTTTCCAGTCAATCTCGCTGATATGGAGCAAGCCGTCCTTGCCAGGCATGAATTCCACGAAGCATCCGTAAGGCATGATGGAGCGAACTGTGCCTTTGTAGACTTCTCCCACCTCAGGGATGGCCACGATGGCTTTGATTTTACCGATGGCTGCCTCGATGGCGCTCTTGTCGGGTGCGCTCACCTGTACCTTGCCTACGCCGTCCTCCTCATCGATGGTGATGGTGGCGCCGGTGTCCTCCTGCATCTGCTGGATGATTTTTCCGCCCGGTCCAATCACGGCTCCGATGAACTCTTTCGGGATAATGAGCTGCTCGATACGTGGTACGTGAGGCTTGAGCTCAGGACGTGGCTCGCTGATGGTCTTCATCATCTCGCCCATGATGTGCTCGCGCCCGGCTTTTGCCTGCATGAGTGCCTTCTCCAGGATCTCATACGACAGTCCGTCGCACTTGATGTCCATCTGAGTGGCGGTCAGACCGTTCTTGGTTCCAGTGGTCTTGAAGTCCATGTCGCCGAGGTGGTCCTCGTCGCCGAGGATGTCGGAGAGGATGGCATATTTGTCCTCACCAGGGTTCTTGATCAGTCCCATGGCGATACCGGCCACAGGGTTCTTGATAGGCACTCCGGCGTCCATCAGTGCCAGTGTTCCGGCACAAGTGGTGGCCATAGATGAAGAGCCGTTTGACTCAAGGATGTCGCTGACCACGCGTATGGTGTAAGGATAGTCGTCGGGCAGCTGGCCTTTGATTCCACGCCATGCGAGGTGTCCGTGTCCGATTTCGCGGCGTCCTACGCCACGCTGTGCCTTTGCCTCTCCTGTGGAGAATGGCGGGAAGTTGTAGTGCAGGAGGAAACGCTGGTATTCGCGTACGAGTGCTCCGTCAATCAGCTTCTCGTCGAGCTTCGTGCCCAGTGTACAGGTGGCAAGCGACTGAGTCTCGCCGCGTGTGAAGATGGCTGATCCGTGTGGTCCTGGCAGCGGGTCTACCTCGCACCAGATAGGACGGATGTCGGTGGTGTGGCGTCCGTCGAGACGGATGCCCTCGTCGAGGATGCAGCGGCGCATGGCCTCTTTCTCCACGTCGTGGTAGTATTTGTCGATCAGGGTGTTCTTCTCTTCGAGCTCTTCCTCGCTCATGTCGGCATGCTCAGCAGCATAAGCCTC
>OCTX012276961.1_pt1 | contig 32625 bp, 61 predicted proteins | sample 1539691 | NCBI WGS metagenome assembly OCTX01 (sample SAMN02144231, study PRJEB22623) | gut metagenome | biome: sheep rumen | host: Ovis aries | place: New Zealand
TCCAAACGGGAAACTACACCGACAAGGACGGTAAAAAGGTCTACACCACAGATGTGGTTGCTGAAAAGATTGAGTTCCTTGAAAGCAAACGGAACGAAGAATCAAAGGACGAACCACGGGAAGAACAGGCAAAAATCCCCGAAGGGTTTGAACAGATAACGGACGATCAAATACCTTTCTAAATGGTCATTAAGCACATAGAAATGACCGCCCACCCTGGCGGCTTAACAAGGCTGAATATCGTAGTTGCAGGAGACAGAAGCCAAATAGCGAAGACGGTTGGCAAAGTCGAGGCGGACAAGTTTGAACTTGAGATCAAACGGCTGCGGAGCAAGAGAGGGCTAACGGCAAACGCATACTATTGGGTGTTGGTAGACCATCTTGCCAAAGTGTTGGGAGCGTCAAAGGACGAGATACACGAACAGATAATGCAGGACTACGGGACATTCAAACTCAATGATAGCGGAAAGCCGATAGTCTTCACCATAGCCGCCGGGGAAAACCCCAAAGACATAGCCCCTTACTCAAGAGCCTTCGCAGAAGGGTATGTGGACGGAAAGAAGTTCATACACCACGCAGTATTGAAGGGGTCAAGCGAAATGAGCGCTTATGAGTTCGGGATCTTGTTAGACGGACTTATAAGCGAGTGCAAAGAGATGGGGATTGAAACAATGACCCCAGACGAGGTAAAAGCCCTTGAATATCTTAATTCAACTTCCACCGGTGACCAAGAAAAACCATCAAACCATCGTTAGGGCAAAAGGTAGGCTGATGGTCATACCTTCAAAGCAATACAAACAGTATGAGAAAGATTGTGAGCCGTATATGCCCACCCTGGATGCCCCGATAGATTACCCGATAGAGTTGGCTTGTAAGTTCTATATGCCCACTCACAGACGGGTGGATTCGGTCAATCTCCTGCAAGCGGTCTGCGACATTCTTGTTAAGTACGGAGTGATAGCGGACGATAACTCAAACATCATTGCATCGTTTGACGGAACGAGGGTGCTGTACTCAAAGGACAACCCCCGTACCGAGATCACGATAACGCCTATTAACTGTTCCGAAGAGGACAGATAGGACTTTCCTGTTAGATGGGGTGCGGTTTACTTTCCCTTTCCGCACTCCACCCCTTCGGGGGTAGACCCGTTAAACAAGGATGCCTTTAGAACATCCAAAATGGGGTCTAAATGAAGAGAAAAAGCAAAGGTGGATAAATTACCCGATGGAGACAGAAAAACGCTCAAAACGGCTAAAACAGCCCTGCTCACCAAATTGTGAAAATCGGTCTGCAATCTGCCACTCGATCTGCGAGAAATGGCTTGTGTATGAGAAGGACAGGAACAAAGCCTATGAGGAGAGGATGGAGCGCAAAGAGGCAGCGATAAAGACCTACCCGGCAGCAACCCAACTTGACAGGAGATTTCGGAAATGAAATGCGAGAGGACAGATTGCTTTGCCTATAACCCGGCAGAGAATAACAACTGTTCCGCACTCACGAAGACGAAGGGATGTAAGTTCTACAAGACGGTAGAAACGATGAAAGCGCAAGAGGATGGATTAAGAGAGGGCGGACACCCTGTATACAGACCGAGCGTTACAAGGCAAGACCAAAGGATTTTGAAAGCGCTACTGCAAAATGGACGGATGGATCAAACTGGACAGGAGAATACTTGATTGGGGATGGTACAGGGACACGAACACGAAGGTAGTATTTCTCCACCTTCTCTTGACCGCCTACATCGAGGACAGGGAGTATCGAGGGAGAATTGTCCACCGAGGCGAGTGCATAACCACGATAGGCGAAATCGCTGAAAGCGTTGGAATTTCATACGAACAGGCACGGAAAGCACTCACTCACCTAAAAGAGACCAATGAAATCACAATCACAAGAAGGTCGAAAAGCCTTGAAATTTCAATAACCAACTACAACAAATATCAAGCGAAGCCCAATCAAAACCCAATCAAAACCCAATCAGAACCCAATCACATAAGTAAATATATAAATAATATAAATACTAAAGAAAAGAAAGAAAGAAGGGAAGAATATATATCCCCCCAGGAAGAGATAGATTGGGAAGCCATAGAGATGCTCCGTAAATGCAGGTGAGAGATATGACAGGAGAAGATTTAGATACTCTGTGTATGTGGCTTAAAACCTCATACCCAAAGAAATACAAATCCCTTTCCGAAGGGGAAATGATTATCACCAAAGACAACTTCTCGTTCGCTTATGAGAAGCAGAGCCTTGCGGATGTGATGGCAGCATATAGATTCTTCCTGGACAAGTCGCCGTTTGAGCCGACAACATCCGAGATCAAGCAGTACATTGCAGAGCGGATCGTGAAGACGGAAGAACCCATGTCGATAGATAACCTGCCCGAACACCACTATATGCGAGGGAGATACATCCACGCAGAAGCCTTTGACAAGGCACAGGTAGACCGCAAGGCTGGCATCAAGAAGCCGTTCTCCTGGTATGTGGAGCAATACCCAAGCATCGAGTGGCAAGAGTGGGTAGACGAACCGCCTGTCTATTGGCAGGGCATCGAGTATAAGGGGTGGGAGAAGACGAGAGACGGGTTTATCAAACCTATCGGAGCGAGGAACAAGAGCGACTTAACGGTGACGCAGTTAGGGTTTAAGAATGGACGAGGTTAAGGTATACGACAAGGCGATAAGCCACTACGGGATTAAGCACCAACTTTTGATGGTGATGGAAGAGTGTTCCGAACTTGCAAAGGAGTGTTCCAAGATATACAGAGCCTTGGAAGAGGGCGGAACTTTCGGGGTTGACAATCTTGCCGAAGAGATAGCCGATGTGCAGATCACGACAGGACAGGTACAGAGGTTCTTCGGTTTGAAGGATAAAGTAAAGGAGCAGAGGAAAAGCAAGTTAAAAAGGCTTGCGGAAAGGATTGAAAATGAAAACTGCAAAAATCAAACTGACATTTCTTGAACCCGTGTTAGGGAGTTCCCCGAATGATGAAGACATCTACACAAGGTTCATCGGAGATAAAGCCCCGGATGCTATGTCTCTCAAGGAAGAGATCGAATCTCTTGGAGAAGAGGGAGCAGACATCGTAGCGGAGAGAGGAACCACGGTCTTCCCCAGGGACGAAGACGGAACGCCAATCTTTTGGTCTTATCAAATCGAGGGATTTTTCAAGGGAACCTGCGGATTCCTTCGCACCGTACCGGGAACGCTTTCTTCCAAACTGAAAGCCTACAAGAAGCAGATTGACGGAAGAATCTTTGTCGAGGGTGATGTGTCCCCCACGAACAAGACCGGGAGAAAGATCCGCATTAAAGATGCGTTCCCGATTGATCTGTTCCAGAGACCGTTAAGAGCGCAGACCCCGCAGGGCGAGAGAGTATCCCTTGCGTGTTCCGAGAGAATCCCAGAAGGAGCGAGTTGCGAGTTCAAAATCACCTGCCTTATTGACGATGATACCAAGTTGGTTGAGGAGTGGCTTGACTTCGGCAAGAGAAACGGGCTTGGACAGTTCCGTAACGCAGGGAATGGAAGATTCTCTTGGGAGAAGGTAACCGATTGGCAGTAGCCAAGGTGATGATTAGAACCGCTGCGGAATAGAGTGGAAAGGCATCGGATAAGTTGAGCGAAGAAGCGCTATGGCAGAGAATGGATCAGCCAAGGTAAGGAATGGTTAAGTGATGGAAAAGCGAAGTATTGTTTTGCGGAGGCAAAGACAGGCTTAACTGTGCGAAGGAAAAGAACTGTTGAGCGATGAGACGCTTTGCAGATAACGGACAGGCGGCGATCTAATAACATACCAAGGTTTAGTAGTAATGCCCCGAATGAAGCCGCCTGTACCCGTGGGGCAGAGAGGTATAGCCGTTTAGCCAAGCGGTAAGGCAGGGGGTTTTGATCCCTCTATCGCAGGTTCAAATCCTGCAACGGCTGCCATGCCGAATTAACAGTAGGCCGCAAAACAAAGAGAACTATGTCAATCCTTCTCTTGACCCTGCTTAATTGAGTTTCTTTTGGAAAGACCAGTGCTTGGGCGCAGGAGCCAGTTATTCGTCTGCGCCGTATGGGATATTAGCTCAATGGTAGAGCAATCGGCTGTTAACCGATAGGTTGTAGGTTCAAATCCTACATATCCCGCCAGCGGAGTGAAGATAGCAAATTAACACCAACTCAGTAGCAATAGATACATATAGTTATCCGCGAGTAAGAGAGCGCACTTACTTTCCGATAATTAAATTGTAGTGAGCAGGCCAATTAGGTGAGATGTGCGGTTGCAGAGACCTTAATCTGCCCATAGCCGTTTAGCCAAATGGTAAGGCACGGGACTTTGGTTCCTGTATGTGGTGGTTCGAATCCATCAACGGCTGCCACTCCAACAAGCGTGAGGTTAATCGCTGGTCAATGTCGGTCTACCAAATACCGACAAGGGTAGCCCGTCCCTCTATTGCAGAACTGGAAACGGGCACATAGGTCGGTGGTGTAACGGTAGCACGGCGGTCTCCAAAACCGCAAATGAGGGTTCGATTCCTTCCCTTCCTGCCAAATGAAAAGGAGAAAACGATGAAGCGGAAAGAGATATTAGAGACGGCGATACAGACGGTCTGTGCGGACAGACAGGATCAGTACGGCGATCCGGAAAACACCTTCACGGACATAGCGAAACTGTGGAGCGTTTACCTTGGAAGAACGGTATCGGCAGAGGATGTTGCTTTGATGATGGCTCTGTTGAAGATCGCAAGAATTAAGGTGGGCGAGTTCAAAGCGGATAACTACACGGACTTGTGCGGGTATGGTGCGTTGGCTTATGAGGTATCCAATCGGGGATAAGCCCATAGAAGGGTAGATAGGAATTGAGTTATGAGCCGAGTAATCAATGGAGATGCTCTAACTGAATTAAGGAAACTCCCGGATGAAAGCGTAGATATGTGCGTGACTTCTCCGCCGTACTACGGATTGAGAGACTACGGTACGGGAAAGTGGATTGGCGGTGATCCGAACTGCAAACACATAGCCGATGCGAGTAAGACGAAACATTTCGGGAACGACCTGTTCAACGAGAACAGACCGAGCAGAGACTTAACAATAACTCCCGGATATTACAAGGCGATTTGCCCGCTATGCGGAGCGGTGAGAGAGGATAACCAAATCGGTTTAGAAGAAACCCCGGATTCGTACATACAAATCCTAACCGAAGTTTTCCACGAAGTCCGAAGGGTGCTGAAACCACAGGGAACATTGTGGCTGAACATAGGTGACAGTTATTGCAACAGTAACGGCTACGCAAGGGCAAGTGAACAGTTTCAAAGAGAAGGGCGGAACGATGCCCCTGCAAACGACAGAGACCTAACGCAGCTGCACGATGCGGGTTATAAGACAAAAGACCTAATCGGTATTCCCTGGATGTTGGCCTTCGCCCTTCGCAATGACGGATGGTATTTAAGACAGGACATTATCTGGCAGAAGCCAAACCCGATGCCAGAAAGTGTCACAGACAGATGTACCAAATCCCACGAATACATCTTTCTGTTTTCCAAATCTCCAAAGTATTACTTTGACCACGAAGCGATCCAAGAGGACGCAATCGGAGAACCGTGCGTAAGGGATAAACACGCAGAAGGGTATCAAGCGGACTACGCACACGGAGACAGATTTTCTCCAGGAGAAAGAGTGTATGGAGCGAACGGAAAGAGAAACAAACGTGATGTTTGGAATATCGCCGTTTCCCCTATAAAAGAAGCGCACTTCGCTACATTCCCAAAGAAACTAATAGAACCTTGTATTTTAGCGGGATGCCCAGTAGGTGGAACTGTATTAGACCCATTCTTCGGTAGCGGGACAACGGGAGTTGTGGCAACGGAACTTAACCGAGACTACATCGGGATAGAGTTGAACCAGAAGTATGTGGAGATCATAAACAAGAGAACAAGTAATATTCAGTTATCCCTCACGGGAATGGCAGAAGGTTTGTAGGGCATAGCGTTTTACCATTGGAATCAAACGCAGATATGGAGTTATGAATAGCGTAAAGATAATAGGCGGATTAGGCAACAGAAGGGAGAGGGACTTTTATCCAACTCCCCCAGATGTGACACAGGCGCTAATAAACTATCTCCAAATTCCACGGGACAAATTGATATGGGAGTGTGCCTGTGGCGAGGGAGATATGGTAGAGGTGTTCCAACAGAACGGATACAAGTGCATCGGGACAGACATAAAGGACGGGTACGACTTCCTTACACATTCTGTTGATTGCGATTGGATCATAACGAATCCCCCGTTCAACCTTTCTGAGCAGTTTATCAAACGGGCGATAGACCTTAAAAAGCCTTTTGCGTTCCTGTTGAAGTCGCAGTATTGGCACAGCAAGAGAAGGATGAAACTGTTTGAAATTGCCCCCCCATACGCAGTTTTGCCGTTGACCTGGAGACCCGATTTCACGGGGCAAGGCAACAGTTTGATGGATATGGTATGGGTGGTATGGAAGAGACCAGTAACGATCTATGAACCGTTAGAAAGGCCGAATTATGAAAGTGTATAGAATGGACAATGTAATTTTGTATGACCCAGAAGACTTCGGAACCCTCTGCATCTGCGCTATAAGGTACTGCCAAGGGAGACGGACATATATGCCGAGCCTTGTGAGAGACATCATCCGTCCTCACTTGAAGGAACTATCCGACAAAGACCTTGCCGTGATGATAGACGATTGCAGTTACCAAAAGAGGTTTGATCTGTACGGCGATGAAGTCATAGACAAGCCCGGATGGATTAAGTGGGAGAAAGAACTTCTTGAGGAGTTAGACAGAAGGAGCCACCTTAAAGAGTTTGAAAGGGGGAACAATGGGAACTAACTATTACGCAGTACCGAACAGACCATCTTGCAGAGAACCAATCCATATCGGTAAGTCTTCTCTTGGTTGGAAGTTTTGTTTTCAAACACAGAATAATCATTGGAATGAACCGCCCGTGGTATGGAACACATTTAACCAAGTAAAGGAATGGCTATACAAGCACACGGTAGAAGATCCGATCTATGCCATAGTGAACGAGTATGACGATGTTGTTTCGTATGATGAATTGATTGACCTTGTGGAACGGAAACAAAGCGTAGAGAACGAGGATGACTTCACATATTCAAGGAATGTATACGGATACAGATTCGCAGACGAGGAGTTTCTATGAGCGAACTTGACAAGTTGGAAAAGTACCTAAAGGAACACGGGTACGAATACACAAGAGAGGACTTTGATGGTATCCCATCATACGACAGAAAGCACCAAATCATCGTGTACAAGGACGGGGAACGGTCGTGGGATGCCATATGTCACCCTGGTTCTTATGGCTACGAAGACGGGCTGCTTGAGATTTACGGCGACATTGTTTGGCACGACATAGACGGCGATAGTGTCCGTGGATGGCTAACGGCGAACAATGTGATCGCCCGTATTGAACGGGGTGCGGAAGGAGCAAGGGAGAATGACGAGGCTTAAGACGATATATGCTTATGACCCGTTAGAGATTGAATGGGATGGTACGGAAGTGGTAGAAGCCGTATGTCTAAAATGCGGCAGATACTGTACACAGTTAGTCCACGACGGTGTGGTGCGTTACAAGTTTTGCCCGTGGTGCGGAGAAAAGGTGAAAACGGATGGGATTAATCAGTAAAGAAGACGCAATCAAAACGGTACGCAAGACAATATTAAGTCTTATGGACGGTCTCCCGACAATCAATATGGACGGAGAAGAATACTGTGCCGACAACAGGCTACACAACGCCTACCTCGAAGCGAACAAGGCGGTCAACAATGCGTTGAGGGAACTCTCGTCTTGGCACACGGAAGACCCGACAGAACCGAACGATTACCTTGTAACGATGATGGTAGGCAAGACCGAGGATACCGTACAAAAGAGAATCATAATAGCGGAGTGGATAGAATCCCTATATGACGATAATGGCAACATAGCAAAGAAAGGCGAGTGGGCATTTAACCCGTTTGTGTACAACTGCAAGGTTAGACAAGTTCTGGCTTGGATGCCCTTGCCCGATTTGTATGAGGAGGCAGTATGAAAGACCTTGTTACCTTAATTGATTTAGTCCAGGCGTGGATAGATCGCACGGAAGCGGACGCTTGTACCGAGTGTAAGTATTTCGGGACAGAGGAATGGGAGATGCCCTGTAAGGAATGTAAAAGGGCGAAGAAGGATTACTGGAGAAGAAGAGATGGGTAAAAAGTACATAGATGCGAACGAACTCCGCGCGATGATGTATCACGGGGCATTTGAGGAAGACAGCGACTTGCAAAGATGGGACGGCGGTTGCTGGATTCGGTACAAGATGTTCGAGAATGCGCTTGAACAGATCGGAGCCGCCGATGTCGTGGAAGTAGTACGATGCAAGGATTGTAAGTACGGAGACACGGGAACGGACGAGGATGGGAGACGGTTTTATAAGTGCATCGGGATACATTATGGCGGCGTATCGCCAACAGATTATTGCAGCTACGGGGAGAGGAAAGATGGCTAAAGTAACATTGACAGTACCAATAGAAATAGACGCCAAACAAATACTTGATTGGTTCAAGGAAAACGATGTGGAGGCGGTTGTTCGGTGTAGCAAGTGTGCTTATTGGGACAGAGATACGATATTTTATCAATGCAACGATTTTCGTTCTTGGAACGAAGCCGAGTGCAAAATTCTTGCAGAGCGAGGCGGATATAACGAAATAGACAGATACACCGAAGCGGACGACTTTTGTAGCAGGGGAGAACGAAAAGATGGCTAAATACAAAGATGCAGACGAACTGTTGAAACGGCTAAACTCTTGTAAATATCCTGCGGAAAAAACAACAATGCGGCAAGCGACTTATAACGCCGCCACAAGCGATGCGTGTAGAATTGTCGATGCAATTCCCGCCGTCGATATTCCACGGTGGATACCAGTTACAGAGAGATTGCCTGAAAAAGATGGAACATACCTTGTAAGCGGTAAATGGGCAAACGAAGATAGCGAAGTTTGGATATGTGAGTTTGTACGACTTTATAACTGGGGTTGGTGCAATAAGGCAGATCGTCCATTAGTCAAAGCGTGGATGCCGCTACCGACTCCCTACAAAGGCGGTGAGAAAGAATGAACTGCGAGAGGTGCAGATGGTATAGAACTATATACAACACCAGAGGAATAGGGAACTGGTATGTTTATGGCAGATGCCTTGTTGGTGGTTGTGATGGCTCACAGTATGAGCCGAGAGATAGGGACGAGGTGAAAGAATGAACTGTGAAAAGTGCAAATTTTACTGGAAACCGATTATCGTTTACACATTCGGGAAGTTGCAAGCAAGATGTTTGTTTGGCGGCTGCGATGGCTCACAGTATGAACCGATAGAGGAAGGCGAATAGAATGAGTGACAAGTTTTACAAGTTTTGGTTTTGGGTATTCGTCATAGCAACTTTTATTAGACGGTTTATTTTAGACCCGATGGGACGGTGAATAGTATGAATAACGACACTATCAGCAGACAGGCGGCGATAAATTCGCCCGTTAAGATGATAGCGCAGGGGCTTGATTGGGTACCAGTTTATCACATTGAACAGTTGCCATCCGCAGAGCCTGAATGGGCGCAGAAGGTAGAGGAATACCGAAAAAACGCACCGCAACATATTCACAATCCTCTTGCATGGGCGTTGTATCAGGTATGGAAGGAGTATGACAGATGAGGGAATTAAATATATTTGAAAGGATTATACAGTGGCTTAAATCCTTATTCGTTACTAAGGAAAAGCAAAGAGAGAATAGTGACGAAATCAAACGGGAAATGTGTAAACGTTCATTACAGAGCGGCGTATGTCCACATGCTTGTGATATATGCGCTTGGAACACTCTGGAATAAGAGAAAAGGAGAAGCGATGAAAGACACTATCAGCCGTCAGGCGGCTGTATATGCGGTTGATGAAATGTGTTACGCCTTTAATGTAAAGACAAATGCACATATGGCGTTTATAAAAGCCTTGGCAGACCTTCCATCCGCAGAGCGGCGGGGACGGTGGATTGAAGAGTATTCAGCAAACCATTTTCAAGCGAAATGCTCCGCTTGTGGCGAGTCCACGCTTTACGGAATTACTTACGATTTGGAAGGCAACGCTTATTATATGAACTACTGCCCGTACTGCGGGGCGAAGATGGAAGAAGGTGGAGAATGACTAATAGAGAAAAAGCCATTGTTATGGCACACACCGGAATCTGTATGCTTGAAGGAGAAAAACTGGGTGTGTTTTATCAATATCTCAATGAACTGTATGGCAGACCAGTTTATACGCACGAATGGGTGACACTTGACATAAAAGAGAAGTCAAAACCCGATTTTCTGCAATTATGTAAAGAGGAAGAGCCAGAGCGGCGGGGACAGTGGATAAGGACAGGAGAGGATGGGTTTTGTTCCGTGTGTAAATGTGATATGCCAATGCTTCGCAACGAAGATTGGGAATGGGAATACACAGAAACGCCCTACTGCCCGAACTGCGGAGCGAGGATGGTGGAAGATGGTACTGATTAAGACGATGAATATGCCGACATCGTGCGGAGTGTGTAAATTCCATTCATATGGGGCGATAAACGAATTTGAGATGTGGTGTTTGCTCACGGGTGAAAAGATTGGTCACTATGACGATTGCAATGTGCTGAACAAACGCAGAACGGATTGCCCGTTGATATTTGTAGAGCCGATGCGGTGCGCAGATTGCTTTGTTCCGTGCTATTACAACCTTGAAGATGATGACTCTATTTGCAGAGATTGCGGGGTGGGAGAATGAGCAGAGAAGCAGAGTGCAGAGAATTGATAAACCAGTTGGGCGAACTGAACAAAGTTAAGAGTTTATTATTAGCCGATATAGCCATATCCCTTGCACAGATCGCAGACAAGTTAAACACACATATTACGGTTGTGGCATTGGATAGCAAGGCGGTGGTATGTGCATACGATGAGGCGAGAGGGTTAATCGGTGGAAGAGGTGGTGAGTGAATGAAAAGCGCAATAGCGATCATAGTGTATCTTGTAATCTTAATCACAGTTATAGTCACCGCAGTACGGGTTATGGGATGGAAGGCGACACTTGCTATATCGGCTGTGAGCGTTGTTGTGAATTATATCTTGAATGTGTTGATTGAGATGATGGGTGAGTAAATGGCAAATGATCCGAAACTTGAAGACAATAAACAGTTAGAACTTGTCGGCGGGGAGATCGTAGCAACCGATGGACAGAGACCGAAGTATTACCTTTCCGCAGCCGCAATAGAACAGAGAAGAGAAGCGGGTAAGAACTCCGTAATAGCAAAACTAAACAACACAGAAAGGATCTCGATGCTTGAGGCTTGCGGGAAGATGGGGCTAACGGCAAATGCGAATGACCCAGAAGACCTGCTAAACCATTTCCACGCCTATCTTGAAATGTGCGCAGAACAGGGATGGCGAGTGGGGAATATGACCGCATACCTTGCAATGGGGGTCTCAAGATGGCAGATTGATAACTGGTGTGACCAAAGGTTTAAGAAGAACGATCCCAGGTTCAAACAGTTAGCCGATTATGTGAAGGCGGTATGCGCAGCCAACCGGGAACAGTTGGGGCTTGAGGGTGCAGTACATCCGGCGTTGACGATATTCTGGCAGCGGAACTTTGATGGATTTACCAACGAAGATATTGTGCGTGTAGAAACAAGCGATGCTTTAGGGGAAAGAGTGGATGCCAAACAGATCGCAGAGAAATACAAAGACATTCCCGATGATTAAGACAGAAGGGCAGATAAAGACCGAGGACTATGGCAAGTCAAGTTGCATTGTTGAGATCAGCGCAGAAGGGAAGACCTTGACCGTAGGAAACGCAGAAGTAAGGTTTTACATTCCCACAGAAGAGATGCAGAAGGCGTTGGCATTGATAGGAAAAGAAGAGCAGGGGATATGAATGGTATGGCCTTGTGGCGTACAGGAAAAGATACGAATGGCGGCGGTATAGTATTGTGTCGTTATGGCTTTGGTAAGCACAGAAAAGCAAGGGATGCGAACAGAAGGGCGATGGAACAGAAGAGAAGTGTGCGCAGGGCGAAGGGTGAGCATAGCGCAGAAGGGCTAAAATCGGCTCATAGAACGCAGAAGGGAGAGCGAAGGTGAAGTCATACGAAGAAGGGATATTGCAAGCGCACAAGGTCATAAAAAAGGCATTGAAGGCGATGGACGAAACCCAGGTGGATGGCTGCCTGTGCTATCTGTCAACGGAGAACGCCCTGGTTATCAGCAAGGCGCTATGGGTGGAAAAACGGCGATTAGAGCGGGAGAACGCCCACGAAGGATAAACTATACCACAAACTAAAATAAGCCCCTAAAAAGGGGCTTTTTGAATGTTCTAAAGGCAAGTGCAGAAGGGGTTATTGTTCAAGCCAATAGTTTATTCTTTCTTTCAGTTCTTCATCCGTAAAAAAGGGGATGCCGTCAATCCGTCTCACCTTTTCGCCCGGTTCTTTATACAGACAAGATCCATACCGGGGCAGGTCTTCAGCGCCAACCACTCCAACGACTTGTTTAGACTCAATGTTGGTATCGCACCGAAGGGCAATTCTGTTTGTGATGTTTAACACCATATCGGCAGAAAGGGTCTTTCTGTTCGGGGCTTGCGTTGCGCAGATAATGACGATGTTTGCGGCTCTTGCTTTCGCCAGAAGGCGGGTTAATGCCATTTTAATATCCTTGCCGTATTTCCGATCGTAGACAAGATCCGACAATTCATCAACAACAACAAGTAATTTGCTGCCATTGTACTTTTTTACGCCCTGTTCCCTCATTTCTGCATACCGTTTCATCATAAAGGCGTAAATATCGTCCAGAAGGGCTAATATCTGTTCCGGCTCCGTCTCAAAACGGACGGTGTGCGGCAGGTCTTTATACGGATACAGTTCAATTTCTTTCGGGTCAATGAGGCAGAAGGACATTTCTCCCGGGGCATAAAGCGCAAGGGCGGTATGTAAGATGCCGTTGAGAACAACCGACTTGCCGCTGCCGGATGCTCCGGCGATCATCAAGTGTGTGGCGTTCTCCAGAATATCCTTGTACCAAGGGGTATATGCTGCGCTTTTCGGCAGAACATATTCCTTTTTGACAGAAGGGGCAGAAGGACGCACAGAAGGCACAGAAGGGTTGTATCTGTTTACCACGGTGCGAACATTGGACACCGGGGCTGCCTGGTATTCCTCGATCATTCTCCAAAATCCGCTTTTTGCGGGGTATTTCTTATTTAAGTCGTTGCAACGCTGTACAAAAGATCCGAACATTGTTTTTTATCCTTTCCTTGTTTCCGTTTGAGTGCAGAAGGGGTTTTTACATCTCTGCAAACATTTCAAATTCACTTGCCATCCCTGCCGGGGTTGTCGCCCAGGTTGCAAGCCATTTATCAAAATGGGCTGCAAGGTAGTTTTCAAAATTGCCCAGGTTTTCCTGGTTATTGGCAAGGCGTTTAATGGCCTTTGCAAGCCTTTCGGCGTTCTGTCTGTTTTCGTTCTCCATTGTGTTTTCCCTTTCCGTTTTACTTTCCGTTTGTTATAAGGTTTTTCTTGTGCCTTGTGGCTTGCTTTTCGGATGTTCTTTCAATCCCGGCGGGGCTTTCCCGTACTATTCAAGCGGTCACGCTGGCGGACTATGGCGGGCAGAGAACAGGTGATAAATCATACCCGCAAAAGGTTGTTAAACTATTTTCGCAACCCCCCGCAGAAGGCGGGGACGCTCACGGCTTAATGCGCTATTTTATGCCGCCGTGACGGGCAGAAGGGGCTAATATAATCCATCCGCAATCCGTGACCATATCCAAAGATTAAGGACAAACCAACCCAACAGGGTTAACGCAGAAGGCAGAAGGCACAGAAGGGCTTTTCTCATATCGTCTCACCCCTTTCGGCGTGCAGTTTGGCAATCTCTGCCAAGTCATATTTTACCATTTCCAGCAATTCCGCCCGGCTTATGGTCTCGTAAAGATCCGGGCTGTCTACCGTGTACAGATCGCCCGCCGGATTAATTAAGGCGTTCACCAAGTCCGCCCACAACCAAACGCAACCGGGCAGAGGCTTTTTATAGGTGTGCCGCATTTCCTCGTTTATGCGGTATTTGCCCGGCGTGGTGTAGATGTTCCAAGCCTGTTTTATGTTCCCCTTGCGGCTGTGACTTTCCAGGCGTACAGCAAGCGGAACGGGGTAGGCATACGCCCCATAGATCGGTTTGCAGATTGTATTTTTTCTCATAGTCGTGCCGCCTTTCGTCTATTTCCACCGCTTGACCGTTTCCCCGGTTGCTGGGTTGTACCATATGCAGTAAATAGAATTATTGCGCATATACTCGTTAATATGTTTGATTGTGCCGTGTCCAAAGTTAAACGCATTGCGCATAAACTCATTATCACGGGGAATAAATTCACCCGCCGCAATAGTCCGGGCTATATTTCCCCCGTTCCGCCGCAAATCGGCCTTGCAAATCTCATATAATAACATTGTTCTACCTTTCCCGGCTTTCGCCGTTTCCGTTGCCCCTGTGGGGCTTGTTTTCCCTTGCTCAACCTTTCGCAAATGGGCTTGCAACCATCTTGGGCGGTTTTAAGGGTTGCCCGGTCAAGCCGGGCGGGGTTGTTATTCACCCCATAGAATGCGGCGTGTTTCCCGCATACATTCCCAATCTGTGATTAGTCCACGATCACAAATTGCAAGGTATCTTTCGCATTTTGCAATAGCAACTTGTAATTCCTGGGTGTTTCCCGTGTACCATTCTTTAGCCCGCTTTATATTGTCTTTGACAAATTCCCGTGTGTATCTTTTCATTGTGTTTACCTTTCCGCCCTTGTGGGCTTTCCTTGTTCTTTCCCTTGCTCAACATTTACACGGGGTTGCAACCGTCCACGCCTGTTTTAAGGGTTGCCCCGTTTCCGGGGCGGGTTGTTATGCGGCTTTGGTAATTTCTCTGTAAATAATGTATGTTAACAGGCGTTCGGCGTCGCTTTCGCTGTATTTGGCTTTTTCCGTGTCGCTTTCCTCCAGGATCTTCCCCAGATCCTCAACGGCGGGGCGGTTGTAGTAATAGCAGGTGTCAAGGATACCGGGCAAGCCGCTTGCCCAATCTGCAAACGCATTTTGCATATTTGTGTACCTGTTTAGGTTGTAACGGTATTCCGCTTTGAATGTGTCCAGGATAACGGCGGCGATGGTGTTAAAATCGTTCGTTTCCGGGGCGTTCTCATAATCCCACGGGCAATAGTGATCTACAACATACTTTCTAATGTTCTCAATCGCCTTTTTGCTATTCGTTCTCAATGCCATTTTTTAACCCTTTCCGGCTTTCGCCTTTCCTTGATGTTTCCGCCACTCTGCATTTTTGCGGGCTTGTGACCGCCTACGGCTGCATTAACGCTACAAGCCTTTTGCCCGGCTTGCGGGGCTTTTGTGTTATCTGCTAATGGTAAATACGGACTTATATCCGTTGTCATAAATGGCGGTGATGTCGTATGTGCCATCATAATTATTCCGCTGTGTTAAGCGCTTGACCCAGGCCGCACCGTTAAAGTACCGTGCCCGCAATACGCTTGTTAACTGTTCCAGCACTCTTTCCTTTTCGGTGTGTTCGGCTTTTAATACCCAAGTGCGGCCAATCTTTTCATAAACTTGTTCGATATAGATTTCTTTCATTTTCTTTACCCTTTCCGCCTTTCGGCTTTCCTGTGTGTGGGATTTTATATCCCTTTGACAATTATTATTATAAAGGAAAACCTTAAATAATACAAGTGTTTTCTAAATGTTTTTATAAACTTTTTTATATTTTCCTTGACGGGGTAAAGGGTTTTGTATATCATTGATCGCAAGGGGGTGAAAGTATGAACACGACAAACCAAGTAAAAGCCGCCGCCGCTTATGGCGGTGTAACATTATCCAGGCTTGCGCAGGCTATAGGCACAAGCCCGCAGGCGTTTTCTCAACGGTTAAGCGCCGGAACATTACGCCCGGACGATCTGGAAAAGATAGCGCAAGCAATAGGGGCGGAATATATAAGCCTGTTCCGCTTTCCAGATGGGCGGGAAATATAGCACCATAGCCGGGGAAACATAACCCCGGTTTTCTATTGGGATCTTTACGGGGTATGCCTGGAGACGATCGGCACACCAGGCAGCCGGGGCAAGCCGCAACCGATCGGCAACAGGGTGAACGGATAACAACCGGGAAACGCTCAAACCGGGCAAGCCGTACCGGGAAAGGGGCGGGCAAGCCGGGCGGGGAAAAGCATTTACAAACACTCCTAAAAGTTAAGACTATGTATTATCCCATTAGCGCAGCGCACAATCTTATTAACACCATCACCAACAATACACCGTCCACGCTGCCGGGTGTTTCCTAACCCCGCCGCACAACAAAGGCACGGAATGGATTGTATACAATTTCTATTTTGTATACAATGTAAATCTCTGTAAGTGTTCCGATAAATAGCATTTTAGGAACAATTGGGCGAAAACCTTGATTTTTCAAGGGTTGCGTGGGTTGGCCATTTCAGCCGATGGGCACGGGCAAGGGGTTTGTGGTGTTATGTCAACCGTTTCCGGGCGGATCGTCCAGGGCATACCCGGTCATTAGGCACAGGGCGAAGCCGAGGGCGGGGTTACCATAGTCAGTACCGAAAGTACCCAAAGTTGAAAATCCCCAAAGAATAAAAAAAGGGGTCTTTGCAGGGAAGGAAGTGTCGGAAATTACGGGGGTAGTATCAAAAGAAAGGCGGAATATTGAAGGGGAAGGTTGACAGCAGGCGAGATATGGTTATAATAGGGTGATGAAGGGCGAGACGGAGATGTGCGCTGGCGATGCATTGATAGGTTACGGAAAAGATTTGAGAGGCATAGGTAGCGAACTGTGTTGCTGCGGCAAGGAATTGATAGGCTGCGGAAAAGAATAGATTGGTTCAGTATGGCAGCGGATTAGTGTTGCAACGGTTTGGAATTGAAGAGATATGCAAGGGACAAGCACCGAAGAGTAGGGGATATGTATGGCAGGTTGATAAAAGGGATAGCGAAGGCAGACGGGATAAGTCTAACGGAGTTATCGGAGAGGATAGGGATTTCCCGGCAAGCGTTGTACAAGAGGCTTGATGGCGGGATGAAGGCAGAGAGTTTCGTAGAGTGTTTAAGGGCACTTGGGTACGACTTATACTACGGCAAAGACGGAAAAGTGCGCAAGATAGAATGAACTTTCTTAACAGGTAGAAAGGATAGTCATTAGAGGGACTTCATTAAGAAGCCCCTTTTTTATTTGCTTATGGAACTGATTGAAAGACTAATAGGAATGAATGATGCAGACGCATTAAAGGATGCGTTTGAGTTGACCCGTGAGTTAGAGGAGAAGGGGTCTTTTATCGGCACAGATTTCTCCGGGATCGAAAAAAGGCACTATGACGAGGAGAATTTCACGAAAGCGCACGAATATTCCAGAGAGATCAGGAGTGCGAGTGCGAGGCTGATAAGGGACACCGGGGACGAGGATATGGTTCTCTTAAACAAGAGGACGCTGTTATTTGATGCCCCTCACAACTTTGATTGTGCTTTTAGGTATGCGGAGTGGAACAGACCCGTACAAAAGCGATTTTATGAGCCGAGGAGAAAGCAACTAAAGAGGGCTGCGGATGCGATGCAGCGGTTAGAGGAGCGGAAGATCCACCGCTTATTGCTGATGATGCCGCCAGGGGTTGGGAAAACGACTCTTGCTATCGGCTTTATGGTATGGTCTGGAATGAGAAACTATGACCTGTCCATATTAGGGGTAAGCCATAACAATGCTTTCTTGAGAGGTGCGTATGACGAGATGCTGCGTTTCCTTGACCCGAACGGAGAGTATCTATGGAGCGAGATATTCCCCAACACCTTTGTATCGAATACATTGGCAAAAGATATGAGGATCGATTTGGTCACGACAAAGCGATTTCAAACCTTTGAGTTGTCCTCTATCGGTTCGGGGAACGCAGGTAAGGTGAGAGCGACAAATTTACTGTACTGCGATGACCTTGTAGACGGTATTGAGAGCGCAATGAGCATTGACCGAATGGACAAACTGTGGTCTCTGTATAACACCGATGCACGGCAGAGAATGTTAGGGGATTGTGGCGAACTTATCATACAGACCCCGTGGAGTCTTCACGATCCCATTGACAGGTTGGAGTCTATGTTTGGGGAAGACCCGGACACGGAAGTGATAAAGTTCCCTGCATTGGACGAGAACGATGAAAGCAACTTTGACTATCCGTATGGCTTGGGGTACACGACTAAGCAGTTCCACGACCAAAGGGAGATAATGGACGATGTATCCTGGAGATCCCTGTATATGTGCCAGCCCATCGAAAGAGAAGGGCAGTTATATGACCCCGAAACCTTAAAGAGATACTTTGATTTACCCGATAAGGAACCCGATGTTATCTTTAGCGTCTGCGACACGAAGGAGCAAGGGCCGGACTACTGTGCTATGCCCGTTGTGTACAAGTACGGTGAAGAATACTACATCGACACCTTTATCTGCGACAATGGCAACCCGGATGTGATCGAGGAGAGGATAGCGCAGACCTTGGTAGACAGGAAAGTGAAGTTAGCGAGGTTTGAGAGCAACCGAGGCGGCACATTGTTTGCCACGGATGTTCAAAAGAAGGTCAAGGAGAAGGGCGGACAGACGAAGATTTCCACCAAGTGGAATCAAACCAATAAAGACACAAGGATCATTACAAGAGCGGGATGGGTGAAGCAGCATTGCGTATTCAAGGACGAATCCTTATACGACAAGGAATACCGAACCGCAATGGATATGTTATGTCAGTACAATATGGTGGGCAAGAATAAGCACGATGATGTGCCCGATGTAATGGCGGATGTGGCGGACTATGTTGAAAATATGGGGGTTGCGAGCATTAGTGTCGCAAAAAGGCTTTTCTAAATATTTGCGACATTGAAGGGGTTGACAACGGTTTACATAATGTGATATGTGTAAATCAGCCTCCTTTCTTTAAGCGACCGCTTGCGGTACGGCGGATAGAGTACCGCCCTCCTCCTGTTATGAAGAAGATAGACATAAGAGAGTATCCCGAATTGATTGACGCAATCAATGACGGGTTAAACAAAAATGATGATTTGAACATCAAGAACGAGCCGAAGGGGATAACCTTGGTTCGTCAATCGAGAAAAGTCATATACAGAGTAGCGGTAACAAAGTAGAGGGGTTACTGAAAGTCATTAGAGGGACTACGGAAAATCGTAGTCCCTTTTTGTTTTAGGTGAGTTATGGCAGATGAAAACAAGGAACTGAATACAGGAACGATACTGTTCGGCAGACTTCCGATTTACACCACGGTAGATGGGTTTGATGCGAATGACCCGAACGGCATTATCGCTGAAGTGAACGAAGCCTTATCCATCCATGTCACCAACCTTTTGGCGATGGAATACCTGTATTGGTACAGGAGAGGTGTCACCCCGATCTACGCAAAGGTGAAGGAAGTGAGACCCGAAATCAACCACAAGGTCTCCGAGAACATTGCGGGAGTTGTGGTGGATTTCCACAACGGGTACTTCCTTACGCAGCCAGCCTTTTATATCTCCCGCAAGGAAGATGAAGAGGTCACCGAGAAGGTCAAACAGTTAAACGAATACTTATATGTTTCCGGCAAGCAACAGGCGGACAACGAGGTTGTTGATTGGTTTCACACGGTAGGCAAGGGAGATTTGTTTATCCGTTCCAATGACGATCCCGACATCCCTTACGAAGTGTATTCGTTAGACCCCCGGTCTGCATTCGTTGTTCGGAGTTTGAAGCCGGGCAATCCTGTTGTTTACGCCGTACACATCGTAGTCAAGGACGAAAAGTTATTCCTTGATGTTTGGGACAGACAGAATGTCTACAAACTTTACGGAACTGTAACGGGAAGATTGGTCACTCCTGATCCAACCTACATCTGCACGGCGACTTCCGTTGAGAGTGTTGAATCCAACCCGATTGGGGAAGTACCCATCATTGAGTACCAGTACAACTCCGTTGGTATGAGTTCCTTTGAAGCGGCGACTCCGCTGCTTGATGCAATCAATGACTTGCAGAGCGGGAGATTGGATAGCGTAGACCAATTCGTGCAGAGTCTTCTAATTTTCTACAACTGCGAGTTGGGACAGGACGAAGACGGCAACGAGATCACCACGAAGATGGTGAGAGAAGCGGGTGCATTGTTCCTCAAGTCCATCGGTGAAAACAAAGCCGATGTAAAGGAACTCTCAAGCGTACTTGACCAGGGGCAGACACAGGTGCTTGTGGATGACCTCTATAAGCAGGTCTTAAAGATTTGCGGTATGCCCGACAACTCTACTGGTGGAACGGCGTTTACGGGAACTGCGGTGGAGTTGAGAGACGGATGGGAACTTGCGTCTATGAACGCAAGGAACACAGAAGACCTGTTCAAGAAGTCCAACAGAGAGTTTGACAAGATCGTTCTCAAGATTTTGAAGGGCAAAGGTCTGTTAGACATCAATCTTAACGACTTTGCGCTCAACTTCACAAGAACCGAGGTTGACAACATCCAGAGCAAGGCACAGGCATACACCGCTTTAGTTGGCGGCGGTATGCACCCGATTCTGGCGATGCAGAAGACGGGAGTATCCGCAGACCCCGTTGGCGACTACGAAATGTCCAAGGGCTATATGAAGTTGAGATGGGGTGATCCCGATGCTCCTTCCGTTCAGCCCACGACAGAGGTAGTTGAAGAGGACAACCAGAGCGATGTTCTTTGATGAATTAGACCAGTTTTTAGTTGGCTTTAGAACACGAAATTTAGCCCGTAGCGAAGAGATTTCCCCAGAAGAGGAAGAAGACATCATTGACGAACTTTTAGACCTCTATTTACTTGCCTGGTACGAAGGAAGCCAAGATGCAGCGAGAGAACTATTGATTGAAACTGAACCCTCAATAGAGGACGCAAGGGAAGCCATAGACCGACCGATTGAAGGGAAGACATTTAGAGACCGAGTTAGAGAGTACCTAAACGGAGAAATGGGGCAAACCACGGGAACACCCGCAGAAGCCATTGCCAGAGTAGCAGAGACGGACTCCGTAAGGCTCTATAACGAAGCGGGTCTATCCACGGCGGTGAAGGGTGGGGCGACAAAGAAGACCTGGCACACGATGGGAGACAACAGGGTAAGAGATACCCACACCCCGTTAGACAGGCAGACAGTTCCTATAGATGCGGACTTCTACACTTGGGACGATGATAAAGCCCTTGCACCGGGTCAGTTTGGAAAAGCGTCCAACAATGTCAACTGTCGTTGCTGGTTAACATTCAGTAAATAGCCGAAAGGCATTTCATACGGCAGTAGAGAAACTGCCTTACCAAATCGCACAAATGGTGAAGAGAATCACCGAAATCACGCAACACAGGTGGGAGATCACCTCAAAAAGCGCAGGAGAAATTGAATATGGCAGAAGAGAAGAAAACCGAAGTGAAGGAAGAAGTCAAGACTCCGACTTTAGAGGATTTACAAAAGCAGATTGCAGACCTCACGGAGAGCGTAAAGGCGAAGGACGCAGAGATTGAAAAACTCAAAGCGTCTGTGACCAATGCAAGTGCGGACGCTGCGAATTGGAAAAAGCAGTTTAGATCCACCCAGGACGAAGCAACCCGCAAAGAGGCGGAGAGAGCCGAAGCCGATGAAGCCTTGAAACAGGAGTTAGCCGCATTGAGGACAGAAAAGAGAATTTCCACCTACACGGCGAAACTGATGGAGAGCGGCTACGATGCGCAGACCGCAACGAGTATGGCAATGAACCTTCCCGAAGGTATCAGCGATGACTTCTTCGCAACACAGAAAACCTTCTTGGACAATCAGAAACAGTTAGCAAAAACCGAAGCCCTTAACAATCAGCCGTCCCTGTCAGTAGGCGTACCGCCTACATCCCCGAACAAGGAAGACTTGGACTTACGCAAATGGATGGGGCTTCCTACGAAGTAAGGAGAGAAAACTATGGCAACCACTATGGCAGCCCCTGTAAACAACAGTATCGCTCTCGCTACCAGATTTCTTCCGCTTCTGGATGAAGTCTACAGAAGAGAGAGTCTTACCAGTGTGCTTGACACCGCCAACGAGCGTGTCAACTTCATCGGCGCACAGACCGCCAAAATCTACAAGGTAGATGTTGACGGACTTGGCAACTATAGCAGAAACGCAGGTTTCGTCCCCGGCAGTTCCGATGGAACTTGGGAGACCTTCACCATCGAGAAGGACAGAGGCCGTTCCTTCACGATCGACACTAAACTGGCATAATCCGACATGGTGTCGTTAAATCCCGGAATTAAGCGGGAAGGCTAAACCCGAAAGGGCAGGCTAATCCGAACCGAAGGCTATGCAAAGCATAGTCAGGGGCAACGCATAGGGAGTGAAAAGATATAATCTCCCCACGAGGCCGGGACACCGCAAGGTGAAAAGATATGCTGAACTTATGGGAAACCATAAGAAGTAGAGGATAAAAAGCCACTACGATAACACATTGATGGACAACGACGAGACCCTTGGAATGGCGATGGCTTCCACCCTGTCTCAGTTTGAAAAACAGGCAGTTATCCCCGAAGTGGACTGCTATCGCTTCGCTAAATATGCGGCGGCAGCAGGTACGACCGTTACCGCTACTCTTACCAATAGCGATGACATTCCCGGTCTTATCACCACCGCACAGGCGGCTATGGACGATAAGGAAGTTCCCTACGAGGGCAGAATCCTGTTCGTCAACCCCACTATCTACGGCTATCTCAAGAACGACATCACCAGATATGTTGACAACTCCGCTACGGACATCAACAGAACTGTTGAGATGTACGACACCTTGAGAGTGATCCGTGTACCGAGCGGCAGATTCAACACGGTCTGCACCCTTGCAGCACCGACCGATGCTTCCTCTACTGGTGGTTACACCGCAGCAGGCGTGGACATCAACTTTATGATCGTACATCCCTCTGCTGTGTTACAGGTCATCAAGCACCAGATTCCCAGAGTTTTCAGCCCGGAAGTCAACCAGGAGGCTGATGCGTGGAAGATCAACTACAGAATCTACCACGATTGCTGGGTTCTGGCGAACCACACCTACGGCATCTATGTTCACAAGAAAGCCAACGCTACGACCTAATTAGGAGAATGATATGCGCTTATTGATTGCTATTCCCTGTGGCGACACGGTGAGATATGAGTTCGCTGAAAGCCTTGCCAATCTGTGCAAGCATCTTTCCGATATAGGGGTCGAATATGACCTCAAATGGCACGAAGGGTCGCTTGTCTATATGGCGAGGGAAGAATTAGCGAACCACGCAATCAATGAAGCATACACTCATATGCTTTGGCTTGATACCGATATGGTATTCACCCCGGATATGTTCGACCTGTTGCGAGAGTTAAAAGAGCCCTTTGCAACAGGTTGCTACAGAGCGAGAAGATGCCCGTATGCGTTTGTGATGAAGGATTCACAAGACCTTGGAAAGCGGGTAATGGATCTCCCCGACAAGCCGTTTGAAGTGCTGGGGTGCGGATTCGGGTTTGTGCTGATTGAGACAGATGCACTCTACAAAGTGCGGTCGAAATATATGACAACCTTTACTCCGACCCCGCATAGCGGTGAAGACTTCGCCTTTTGTGAAAGATGGCTTGAAATGGGAAACAGAATCATTGCCCATCCCGATGTCCGGCCAGAGCATATCACTTACATTCGGTTGAGATGTGATGACCCCGCCAAACTGGTGGAGTACAAGGAGCAGAGATGAATTGGAAAAACGCTGACGGAAGCACTTCCGTAGGGATTTGGGAAGACTTCAAGTTTAAGCCCGAAGAGCCGAAGGAAGAGGAAGAGAAAAAGCCCGTCAAGAAGACCAAGAAAAAGTAATTGAGAGGTACACAGATGACCGATGCTGAAAAATTGACAATGGCACAGACCTTGATAGGTACAGACCCGGACGCAACGGACGCATTGGTTGCTGTGTACCTTGATGATGCTAAAGCGGCTATATTGCGTAGACGCTATCCGTTCGGGATTCCAGATGGAGCGGAGATTGAACCCCTGTATGAAATGCTGCAAGTCAAGTTAGCGGTTAGATATTTCCTGCGGAGAGGGGGAGAAGGAGAGATCGCACACAACGAGAACGGTATCAATAGAACCTACGGTTCTGTGAATGACGAGGATCTCTTGTGTGAGGTGATCCAGATAGCGAAGGTATGAAAGCATTAGCGAGAAACAAACAGACCTTCTACTATGCCCTCTACGAAGGTGTCACCGTAGAGTTAGACGAGTATGGGCTATATACAGGGGCACAAGTTCCGACCTATTCCACGCCTGTTGAGGAGAGGATGAACATATCCCCATCCAACGGCAGGAGCGCATTAGAGGCGTTCGGGATCAATGAGCGGTACGACAAGGTTTTGGTTACGGACAATGTGAGTTGCCCGATAACCGAGACCTCTGTTCTGTGGGTGGATGTGCCTTACTCCGAGGGCACCCCTTATGACTATGTTGTGACGAGGGTTGCAAAATCCTTAAACAGTTTGGTCATTGGGGCAACGAGGGTGGACAAGAGTGCGTGAAATAACATTTAGCGCATTAGACCTTGAAAGCATCCGTTCCGCCGCAAAGCAGACCCGTGCGATTGCTGCGCAGATGGAAGAAATGGCAACCGAGATTTGCCGCAGACTTGCGGAAATCGGTGTACAGGTAGCAAACATCTACTACATCCCCGAAGGGTGGAGCGGAAACACCGATGTAACGGTGACCGCTGAACCAATCCCAAATGGGTACAAGGTAGTCGCATCGGGCAAAGATGTGTTCTTTATGGAGTTTGGCGCTGGCGTGACCGCAGGGCTTGGGTATGACGCAAGCGAGATAACACCGCCTGTGTCCATTGAACCCGGTTCCTGGTCAGAAACGCACAAAAGACAATACTCCGAGAAGGGATATTGGTACTACAAGAAACAGATGTTTGACGGGCTTGCACCGCAGATGGGTATGTATCACGGACACAAAGAGGTTCGGCAAAGGGTTGAAGAAGTGGTGAAAGAGGTATTTAAGCGTGATTGACATTGAAAACCTAATAATCACAAAAGTGAATACCGCATTAGCGCCTCTAAAGCAAACTTACCCGAAATTGAAGGTGAAGAACGACTATGTGGAGACCTCTGCGGAGTTCCCGCTGGTCACGATCGTTGAGAGTGACAACTATACCCATCTTGGCACACAGGACGCAGACCTTGAAGACCACGCCGTGAACATCGCCTACGAGATCAATGTCTACGCAAACGACACCAATATGAAATCCACGGCGAAACGAATAGCGAACGCTGTGGATGCAGAAATGTTAAACAACCTGTTCACCCGAACCTTTATGGGGAAGACCCCGAATGTGGACAGGACGATTTACAGAATCACTATGAGGTACACGGCGGTTGTCTCCGCACCCGTCACGGACGGGGAAGACATAACCTTCCAAATGTACCGTGTATAAGGAGAAAAGACTATGGCAAGAGTAGGTAATTCTACTATCGGGATGAAGGTCTTTTATGCGGTTGAACAGACGGCGGGAACGAGACCTACTACGGCAAGCGCCTACACGCAGATTCCTGGCATCAAAGAGATTCCCGGAATTGGCGAAGAGGTTAGTGCCATTGATGTCACACCTCTTGAAGAGCTTGAATTTGAGCAGTTTGTGGCAGGGTTAAAGACCACGGGCGGCAACATTGCGTTTGTGGCAAATAACACCAACGCTTTCCAGACCGCTTGGGCGGCTCTGGTATCCGCATATCAGGCGGCTATTCCCGATGATAAGAACACTTGGTTCTGCATCACCCATCCGAACCTTGACAACGCTTTCTACTTCACGGGCGAACCCGTCCACCTGGGTCTGTCCGCAGCAAGCGTAAACGAAGCACTCAATGCTAACGCAAATGTAGTCGCTGGCAAGGTTGAGGGTTGGGCGGCAAAGCCGACCGCATAAGAAACATAAGGGGTATCTTGCATACCCCTTTTTTCTAAAGAAGGAGAAGAGACGATGATTGAAGTGAAGCCGATTGTTATTACCGACACCGAGAGCGGTGAAAAGTACACCCTTGAATTTGACAAGGAATCCATCAAGTTCGCAGAGAGAAACGGGTTCAACATTGACGATCTTGCGAGATACCCGGTCACCAAAATCGAAGAACTGTTTTGGTACTCGTTTAGAAAGAACCACAAGAGAGTTGACCGCATCAAAGCAGAGAAACTCTTAAAGGGTATCGGCAGACCTCTCCCCGATGATTTTGTAGAGAGACTTGCACTCCTTTACGCAAAACCCCTTGAGGCGTTCACGGAGAGCGAGGAAGAAGTTACCCCTTTCGTGACGGTGGAATAGACCTTGATGAAGAGTTCGTGAACTGCCTTGCGATGGGAATGACCCCGGAGCAGTATTGGCACGGCTCACCCGAATTAACAAGGGCATACCGAAAAGCGTTCAAAATCCAAAAGGAAGAACGGAATAGCGAAATGTGGTTGCAAGGGTGGTACATCCATCAAGCGATACTGGCAGGGCTTTCCCACTTGGGAGAGAAAGCCAAAATCATCGACTACATTAAAGAACCAATAAAGATATTCCCGCCGACCGAGAAAGAGATTGAGAACGAACGAAAGAGAGAAGCGGAAGAGTTAGAAGCCAAACTCAACGCATTTATGAGGAAACACAATGGCAAATAATGACCTTGTTTATAGCATAGTTGCGAGAGCAAACCCCGCAGTAAAAGGTCTCAACAAAATCGCAGATGCCCTGGACAAAGTGGCTAACTCCGGGGCGAATGTAAAAAAGGTACTTGACGGAGCAATCCCAGCCAATATTTCTGTTGAGACGAAGAAAACGGGGGAATCCATTAGACAAGCGGGCGACCACGCAAAGAAAGCATCCGGCAAGATCGGGATGCTCATTGCGTCCTTAAAGCGGGTCGCTTTTTATCGTGCCATTAGAACTGCCTTGAAAGAGATTACACAGGCGTTCCAAGAAGGTACGACAAACCTTTATTACTATTCCCAGGCATTAGGCAACATCGACTCTGCCCACGCAGTAGGGACGATGAACGAGTTTGCGACTACGGCTCTGTATGTCAAGAACTCCCTTGGTGCGGCGTTAATGCCAATTCTGCAATCCCTTGTTCCTGTCGTTAATGCCATTGCGGATGCGTTCGTATGGGCGGCTAATGCCGTTAATCAATTCTTCCACGCCCTCAAAGGGGAGACCCGTTTCACCAAAGCCAAGAAGTACGCAGTAGAGTATGCGGAAGCCTTGGACGGTGCAAGTGGATCTGCAAAGGAACTAAAAAAGCAGATTTTCGGCTTTGACGAACTGAACATCTTTAACGCTCCATCTGCTGGCGGCGGTGGCGGCGGCACAGGCTTGGACTATGAAAGTATGTTCGATGAAGCGGACATTTCAGCCAAGTTTATGAAGATAAAGGAAATCATCAACCGCTATCTTGGCGAGGACTTTTTAGGCCGTTTCAAATTGAATGTGAAGGATATTCTGTTCGATTGGAAAGGGCTTAACAAGGAGCAGATCGCAAAGAAGGTTGTCGTTGGTCTCAATACGCTTACGGGCGGCGTGATTGGTTGGATTTTAGGCGGGGCAAAGGGTGCAATAACAGGATCTATTCTTGGCGCTACAATCGGAACCTACATCTCCACGCTTCTGTTCAATGACGATGGAAAACTGTCCGAGGACGAGATAAAGGGGATGTTGAGAAATGTCCTCAACATCATCACGGGCGGAGTTATCGGATGGACTTTAGGCGGCTCAGGCGGTGCGCTGATGGGTATGGTCGCAGGAGTTGGCTTGACGGCTCTGTTTGAGACCTTTGACGCAAACCCCAAGGGTGCGATGGATTCACAGGAAGTGGGCGAACTACTCCGTATTGCCGCAATGGGCATAACTGGCGGAGTTATTGGATGGACAGTAGGCGGCCCAGGCGGTGCGTTCCTTGGTGCAAGCGTTGGAGTAGGGCTGACCGCCTTAATTCAAGATTTCCTGCCCTCTGCGGCAATGAAACTTGACGAGGCTGCGTTTATCGGGCTGTTAGCGTCCGAAATCATTGCGATTGTCAACCCGAAGGGAACGCTCTTCAAGCCGAATATGGCAACGCTTGGCATTATCGCTGTGGCGGCTGTCACTCTGTCTATTGCGTCCATTTTGACCGATGAAGGATTCAGTTCGTCCCAAGAGAAGTTTGCGGCACTCCTTGCTGAAAGTATCGGAATAATCGTTGGTGGCATAGCGGGTGCGTCCTTACTTGCGTTTGCACCATTGGCTGGCGGGTTAATCGGTATCACCATCGGTGCGACATTAACTCTTGTCATCACCAAGATATTCAAGAACTACACTCCCGAAAGCAAGAGACAGTTGGACGAGATCGGGCAAGGGGTAGACCTCAAGGGTATGTATGACTATCTTGGTTCGCCGGCCAGCAGCAAGACCTATGTTCCCAAAGCAATTCGTGACGCAGAGGGTAGAGCGTCTGGCGGCTATGTTTCCGCAGGAACCTATTTCTACGCTGGCGAGGCTGGGCCGGAACTTGTCGGAACTGTCGGCGGCAAAACCAATGTCACCAACCAGGATCAGTTCACCGCCGGAATGGAAGGCATTATGGACAACACCAACACGGTCATCCTCCAGGCAGCGCAGTTTATCGTCAATGAAATCCAGCGGAAGGATATGACCCCTGTGGTTGCTATCGGAGACAGAGACATAGTAAGAGCCTATGACAGAGGGAAGACATTAGCAGGGGGGAGTTTGGTCAAATGATTTTAGACATTTACAGCACAACCCTTGGCTGGGTGGATATAACCCCCTACATCAAATACCAAGGGGTAGAGGGAACGAGAAACGATGTAGACGGGCCGAACGCAGGGCGAGTCATAGATAACGCTTTGATGTACCGTGACCGTTTAGCCACCAAGAGGAAGTTTCAGATCACCACCACCCCATTGAAAATGTCCACGGCGGTTATGATTGAGAACCTTCTTATGCCGGAGTTCTTCACGATACGGACGGACTACTTCGAGGGAACGGTCAAGCCGTACACCGTCTACTCAAACAATGTATCTAAAACCTATGTCATTAACAAGGAGTACGGGGAACTGGTGAAACTCTCTTTCCCGATTGTTGAACGATGAATGTAGTTTCTTACGACAACTTCACTTTTGACGATAACTCAATCATTAGCGGCAAACTGAACCTTGCCAATGCGCTTGCGTTCGACTCTTTAGTTCCCGATGAAATGACCATTGAGGTGGTGTCCAACGACACGGGCAGAAACAGAGTGATGGTTCAGCCCCTTCCAGAGGATGCCGAACAAGTGCTGAATTGGTACACGACTTCGGATGGTAGAGGCTATGTCGTTATGACCAACGACATCCGACAGTATGTCTACGGAACTCCCGTGGAATACACCTACGATGGCAACCTTATCGGGAAGTTCTACCTAAAGAATGTGGTGAGGCTTTCCGCTAATACTTGGCGGATAAATATGATTTCTGCTGTGGGGTTGTGGGTCAATATGATGCACCTCGGCGGAGTCTATAACGGAACGACCGCAGGTGAACTCATAGCCGACATTTTAGACGGAGTGACCTATGAGATTGACTCCGATGTAGCCGCAGTACCGATGTATGGTTGGCTTCCTGTTGCATCTGCAAGAGACAATCTCCAACAGGTCTTGTTTGCTATTGGTGCAAGCGTGATGAAGACCGCTAACGGGACTCCGCAGTTTAAGTTCTTAAAGAATCTTTCTACTGTGTCTATACCCGATGAAAGAGTGTTTATCGGGGGATCTATAGACTACAGATCTCCTGCAACACGGATAGAGGTAACGGAACACTCCTTCTATAAAAGTTCTTTTGGTGAGACCATATCTCTTTATGACAACGGTGATGGTGCAGTTGTTGCCAACAACCTGTTGGTTACATTTAGTGAGCCTTGCTATGACTTAATTTGGACAGACGGGAACACGCAAACACAAACAAGTGTAATTGATTTGGGTTGGGATTACGGGGACAACTATTGCTATGTTACGGGAGTTGGAGTTCTATCCGGGACAAAGTATTCCCACGCTGAAAGGGTTGTGCAAAGAAACACGGGCAGAGAGGGTGAACAGAATATTAAGCGAGTCGATAATGCCACCCTTGTGTCAAGCCTCAATGTAAACAATGTGGCATCGAGGCTTTCACGGTATTACGGGCAAGCAGAATCTGTCGCCTGTGGAATCGTTTTGGGCGAAAGTCAAATACCAACAGGAACAAGAGTTAGTTTTACAGATCCGTATGACGAGACAAACTCTGTCGGTATTGTGGAGTCGCTTGACATCACAATGAGCGGAAATCTAAAAGCAGAAGCAAACATTCTTAAAAACTATACCCCATCGGACTTTGGCAACTTCTACAACAACTACTTCATCGCTCGTTTTGGGGATGATATATGGGGTGAAGGTTGGACAGTCCCAAGCAATGTTAGAAAAATCAAACTTGTTCTTGGACAAGGCGGACAAGGTGGACAAGGCGGATATAACGGAACGGCGGGTAGTTCTGGCAAAGACTTCTACGATAACCCATACGACAACCCTGGCGTTGGTGGCGCTGCCGGTGCAGGCGGAACGGCAGGGAAAGTCCTGGAAGTTGAACTCAACAGGGCTGGTGTGGAATGGCGAATTGAGCCAGAAGGTGATCCATCGGGCGGAATGCGTGGTTCGAAAAATGGCGGATCGGGTTACCCTGGAAATGATTTCATTGTAAGGGTTTTTGGAGATGGAACTCTTGCTGGAAGGTATTCATCGGCAGATGGAGAGCATCGCAACGGTGGTTTTTATGAGATTTTCAGCGGGAAAACATTCTCCCTTGATGGGGCGGATGGTGTCGCTGGCGGCGATGGCGGCTACGGGTCATCCCCTACTGGGCAAAATGTTATCTACCCCGTCTCTAACGACAGATACCAAGAGAGCAAAGGCGGCAAGGCTGGCGAAAAGTGGGAGAACACATATAACCCAAATAGAACGAGATACGCAATGGGCGGCAACGGCGGCGGTGCAGCCGCTTGGTACAACGGAAAAGATGGCGGCCCAGGCGGAGCGGATGAATATACCACAAGCGCCGGGATTAGAAGAGGCGGCAAGGGCGGCGATGGTGCAAATGCTGCCAACCCGCTATCTGTCGAACTTGGATGCGGCGGAAGAGGCGGAAACGGTGGCGGTGGCGGCGGAACTGGCGGTTGGTACCACTACGACTCTTCGGATGGCACGACTCATACGGAATATGGCGTAAATGGTGAAGGCGGAGAAGGTTCGTATGGTGGTCTTGGCGGAGAGGGATATTTAATCGTCTACTACTGATCTACTTCAAAGGAGAGTATATAAATGGACTATGTTAGTGCCCTCAATGGGCAGCAGATGGATGAAGCGCTGACCGATGTAGCGCTCCGCAACTCCGAAGCGTGGGCGGTTGGCACAAGGAACGGAGTAAATGTCACATCCGCAGACGAGACTTGGCACAACAACGCAAAATACTACGCACAAGTCGCACAGAGTGCAATCCCGGGCACATACACAGCGGCAGTCCGTTGGGACATCGACCAAGGATTAGCGGGAGAGGCACAGGAGCAAGCCCGTGCGAACATCTCCGCTGGAGCATCCAATAGGAACCTGCTCGATAACCCGTGGTGGGGTAGCGGGGAAGTCGTCAATCAGCGTTCTGTGACCGCTAAACCGTCCTCAAATGGTGCATATTGTATTGATAGATGGACTTGGAACTCTGGCGCAGACGCAAACAATATGAGCCTTGGAGCAAATGGCATCACCTTTACCAGTTCGGCAAGTAACATATGGTTTGCGCAGAAGATGGCGAACCCGTCTGCGCTTGTAGGGAAGACGATAACTGGCTCTGTGATGTTGAGTGACGGGACGATTAAAAGCGGGAGCGTGGTATATGCTTCTGTTGGCTCAACGCCTACGCTGTATCAAGATAGCGCAGTACAGATTTACATTAGTAGCGTTGGAGCGTTTTCTCTTACAATCAAAACCACGCAGACCATCCGTGCGGTCAAGTTGGAACTCGGCTCATACTCCACCTTGGCGAATGATGTTCCGCCCGACTACGGGGAGGAACTGGCGAAGTGCCAGCGGTATTTTATCCGCTTGAGAGCGGCTGGAACAGCGGCACATATTTTCGGGAGCGGATACGCTACCAGCAACACAAACCTGCGAACACTCATTACACTTCCTGTAACTATGAGAAGTACGCCGTCAAGAGCATTTAACGGCACATTTTTAGTGTTTGGCAATGGCTCAAATGGGCTTGCTGTAACAAATATGACCGTTGGAGAGGTTAGGGCAAATGGAATAGCATTGGGCGTCACGACATCTGGGCTAACATCAAACCAAACTTATCATCTCACATCGCAGGACAGCACGGCATACCTTGACTTCATCGCAGACCTCTAAATCTGCAAACAAACCCGCAAACAAACTTGCAAACACCTTTGCTAAAACGCTGAATTAGCAAACAGCAGAAAGGAATACAAAT